>Ga0163152_10000283_pt1 | contig 91829 bp, 84 predicted proteins | sample OliLakLV19MP8IB2_FD_148635 | JGI IMG/M metagenome (GOLD analysis project Ga0163152, IMG submission 148635) | Freshwater microbial mat bacterial communities from Lake Vanda, McMurdo Dry Valleys, Antarctica - Oligotrophic Lake LV.19.MP8.IB-2 | ecosystem: Environmental > Aquatic > Freshwater >...
CGCGGATTCGTTCCGGGCGAACGTGACCGAGGATTCCGGCAACGTGACCGAAGGTTCCGGCCACGGCCGAAAATCGGTCACCTTCAATCGGAATCAGCGGTCACATTCGGTCGGAACGACCGGTCACATTCAATCGGAATCAGCGGTCAGATTCGTCCGGAATACGCAGTGCACGGGTAGGTCGATTGTGTCCGTCTGCTACCGAACATAGATCGACACCTCCATTCCTCTGGCGACCCCCACGGCTGGCGACCCCCACGGCGCCCAGCACCGGTCGGGCCGTCCGCCTCAGATCACGACGAGCGGCCCGTCGACCGTCGCGAGCGGCTCCAGCCCGGTCTTCGTGACGACCAGCAGGTCCTCGCAGTGGATCGCACCCCAGCCGAGCATCGAGGTGGGCAGGTCCACCGTCAGCGTCATGTTCTCCTCGAGCGTCAGGTCGTCGGCGACGACGAATGGGATGCCGTCGCGGTACGGCTGGTCGGTGTGCTGCAGGCCGACCGAGTGCGGGCCGGCCCTGAAGCGGATCGGGACGCCGCCGGTGTAGGCCTTGGTCATCGCCTCGCCGACGATCTGGCGCAGCTGCGAGTACTTCATGCCTGGCCGCGCCTTCTCCAGCACGGTGGCAGTGCCGATGCGCAGCGAGGTCATGCAGGCCTGCAGGTCCTTGGACGGCTCACCCAGCACGACAGTGCGGCCGAAATCGCCGTGGTAGAAATTCCGCTGGCAAACCGCGTCGACCATCATCGGCTCGCCCTCCACCACCTTGCCCTGCGTCAGACCGCCGATCGTGCCCGTCGCGATCCACATTGCCTTCGCGCCGCGCCTGGCGGCCTCGAGCATGAAGGATTCGTCGATCTCGTCCTTGGTCGTGCCGCGCCGCACCTGCTTCAGCATCGCCATGCAGGCATCCTGGTTAATGCGCGCGATCGCGCGCATGTGCTGCAGCTCGACGTCTGACTTGATCAGCCGGATCTTGCGAAAGGTGTTGTCGCCAGCCACGCAGGTGAGCTGCGTCCGGCCGAGGGAGCGCAGCACGTCGGCGATGCGCATGTCGTCCACGGCGACCTTGCCGCGCGAGAGACCGGCGAGTTCAAGCGCGCGTACCAGACCCCACTCCGGAGTCGCCGCGCGGCGCGAGGCGACGCGCTGGCCGAAGGACTGCCATTGCCGCTCCTTCGGCCGCAGCCCCGAATCGAGCACCGGCGCGCCGCCGACCGGCGCGGCTTGCGGCTCGACGCTCCAGTCAGCCTTCTCGAGGTAGGCCTCGAGCTCGACCGGAAACGTGTACGGGACGATTTCAGGATATTCCCGGTCGCCGTTGGCGAGGAACAGCAAGTCGCTGCCAGCCGCGACCAGGAACGACGGCAGCGTCGGATCGCGCGGCATCACGGCGAAACTCGGGATCGCGCGCAGCTTCTGCAGCTCGTAGCTGATGTAGTTGCCGAGGTAGAACACGTTGACCGGATTCAGCGCAACGATGCCGTCGAGACCCTCGCGTTCCATGACCTCGTAGGCCCGAGCCTTGTTGACCAGCAATCGCCCGTCGAACCCCGCCGGGGGCACTGGCCCGGGCGCCACCATGCCCCAGTTCGCCCGCGCCGGCGGCACAGCTGCGCCGAGCAGGCCGGCACCCGCACCGGCGGCCATCAGCGAGAAGAAATCGCGTCGTTGCATGGTTTGGCTCCGTGACAGGTGCGCGGTTGCGCGACGCCAGCATAGTGAGTCGGCACCCTGCCCCGTTACCCCCGGTCGCGGTGTCCGGCCATCAGCCGGCCGCGCGCGGCGCACGCCGAGCCGATTCGCGCAACTGGCCACGTATGAGTCCGCGCCTGCCGCTGGCTGCCGATCAGCGTTGCGGCCCGCGCTCGAACAACTCGATCAGCAGCCCGTTAGGCGCCAGCACCGTCGCGATCCGCACCTTGCCGAAGCGCGGATCGTCGATCGCCATCGGCCCGGCGACGCGCGTGACGCGCTGCGCGTCGGCGCGCTGCAGCACCGCGTCCAGGCTGCGCACCGGGAAACTCCAGCCCGCGAGGCCGCGGTTCGGCGGCCGCGGGACGACGCCGGTCGAGGGCTTGCGGTCGGCCGGGTCGTATTCCACCAGGCCGAGGTTGCCGGTGATCGCGCCCTTCGCGTGCAGCGTCACGTAGCGGAAGCGCGGCGAGAACACGGTCCATTCGCGGCTGGTGCGCCGCTCGAAATCGAGCACCTCCGTGAAGAAGCGCTCCATCGCGGCGGCGTCCTCGACGATCAGGCTCGAGTATCCGGGGCCGCCGAGGCCGGTGGCCGGGTCGATCGAGCCGTTCGGCTTGAGACCACCGCCGCGCTGCAGCAGCACGATGCGGGCGTTGTCCGCGATCTCGTAGCTCGCCTCGGTGACCGGATACTCCGTGCCGTCGCGCATCTTCAGCGGGTATTCGTTGACCTCCGGCAGGGTGCGCCTGAAGCCGAGAGCGGTGACGCGCGGATCGACCGCGCGCACGTCGCGCATCGGGAAGCCAAGCGCATAGGGGCCTGTCTCCTCGCGCTCATGGCTGCGCCGCATCACCGGGGTGTCGACGTCCGGCACGATGATCAGCACGCGGATCGCATCCGGCGTCGCCGGCCGCGTCAGCAGCCAGGTCTGCCAGGTCATGCCGGCCGGCATCCGCCACAGCCGGCGTTGTGCATCGGTCGCCGCGCGCGACGCTCGCAGCGGCCCCTCGAGCGTCATGCCGACGCCGTCAACGTAGATGCGGCGCAGGTTGTCGAGGTCGCGCGTGACGATCAGCGCGCCCGACAACGGGCCGGCGTTCGCGCCCGTGGCGCCGGCGATCGGGTCCAACAGGTCGTTCGAAGGGGCCGCCGGCGCCGACTGCGCCCGTGCCGAGCCGCCCGCGGCCAGCGCGATCAGCAGCGCCATCATGGCCACCTCAAGCCGCCTGCGTGCACCCGCCGGGCGCTCCGATCTCACCGCGTCGTGCATCGAACTGGCCCTCTGCATGCGGCCGGCTCAGCGCATCGACTGCGCCGGCGCGTCGGTCTTAAGCCCGGCGAACACGCGATCCCAGTCGCGCGTGCCCTGGTCGGCGTCGGCGGTCACTTCGAAGGTGCGTCCGAACAGTTCCTCGCGGCCGAGCGCGCGCACAGCGACTTCGGCCAGATCGCGCCGATCAATCGCCGGCCGTATGCCGCGCGGTGCCTGCCAGTCGCGAAACGTGTCGCCCTGTGACACGCGCACCCGCGCGCCGCCCTCGCCGTCGAGCAGGCCGCCGGGGCGGATAATCGTGTAGGCGAGGCTGCTGAATCGCAGGCTGTTCTCGCCGAGCGCCTTCCAGAGCAGCACGTTGCGCGCCATGCGGTTCAACGGATGATCCGGCTGGGTGACGCCCATGGCCGTGATCAGCACAAACTGGCGTACGCCCGCGGCACTGGCCGCCTCGACCAGACTCTGCGTGCCCTTGTAGTCGACGGCTTCGGCACTGGAGGAAGGATCGCGTCCCGCATTCGACGCAAACGCGCCAATCACGTAGGTGACCCCCTCCACGGCAGCCGCCAGCGAAGCCGGATCACGCACATCGCCCGCGACAACCTGCACCCGATCGTCGAATAGCGCCCGTGCCGACGCCGGATCGCGCGCCATCGCACGCACCCGATAGCCGAGCTTCAGCGCATGCTCGACCGCATGCACGCCGGTACGGCCGGTTGCGCCCGCGACCAGCACGAGTGAATCGCCAGGCGGTGGCGAGGCCGCGATGCCCGACGCGGAGCCGAAACCCAGCGCCAGCATGGCCATGCAGCAGAGTAATGTTTTCATGGCGCGAGTCTAACCGCCGGGACGGATTCTTTGCAGGGCTGCATTGATGGCAACAATGATGATGCTGTCCGTACTACGGAAACCGATTCACTAGACATAACGCGCCTGCTGACACGTGGTCTTGCGAACCGCTGCCACGAAAAAGAGCGGCCTTTGGCGCGATGCTGGCAGCCCTACCATGCCGCACACGTCATACAGTCCCCGCGGTTTGAGCATCGCCACCTGGCTCGCTGGGGGTGCGTTGATGGTGGTTGCGGTGCTGCTGCTGGGCAACCGGCTCATCCAGCAGCGTGCCCTCGATTCGGCGGCGAAGATCGTGCAGATCCATTCGGAAGCCGACCCGATCGTGCGCTCCAGCGCGGATCTCAGCGCCGCAGTGCAGGACATCGCGAATGTCGTCTCCGGGGCGTTGCAGGCGACGGCCGTCGCGCAATCGCTGACGCCATCGAACCTTCTCACCGAGATCGCCAACGCGGCGGGGCGCCTCAACAACGCTCGCATCGCGCTCGATGACGTGACCATTTCTCAAACGTTGAACGCCCTGCTCGATTCTCTGCCCGTGGAAGCGTCTGAACTTCTGCGCGTGGACGTGGAGCGTCGTGCGGCCTTGAGCAGCTATTCCCGGTCCATCAGCCGGCTGAGAGCGCGCGTGGGTGCGGCGGGCGGCGATGGCATCTGGGTGGGCGAGCAGAACGTGGCGCGGCGCTCGCTTACCGAGATTGCCGCGGCTGCCAACGCGCTGCAGTCCGCGGCGATGCCCGGCGGAAATGCGATCGACCTGCCGTCCGACGGACTGAGCCGCGCCGAACAACAGCTGAAGCGCGCCCTGCAGCGCCACAGCGCCGAACTGCTGCGCTCCCCGGGCGCCGCCTGGCTGGAGCTGACGCGCGCGGATCTGGCTCAGGCAGAGCGCGCACGTCGAACTGCCCAGGCGCGGCGCGTCGAAGTGCAGGATGCCAACGCCGCGTTCATGAGTCGTGTCGCTGCAGCCGCCTCACGAGTGCGCACGGAACTTGCCGAACCCGCTCGACGTCAGATCGCCGCCGGCGCAGAGCGGGCGCAACAGATCGCCCGCGAGGCCAACGAGGCGGTGGTGAAGGTCAGCATTGGCGTGCTGGTGGTGGTGCTTGCCGTGTTTCTGATCACCGGCTACGGCATCGTTGCCCCCATCCGGCGACTGCGCGAAGGCACGCGGCGGCTGGCGGAGGGCGGTCTCGCCACCCGCGTGCAGCGCGGCGGACCCGGCGAGCTCGATGAGCTCGCGCAGTCTTTCAATGCGATGGCCGACGCACTCGGCAAGGCTGAGTCGCAGTTGCTGGCCGAGCACGCGCTGCTGGAGGAGCGCGTGGTCGAACGTACGGCCCAGATGCGGCACCTGGCCATGCACGACCCGCTCACCGGTTTGCCGAATCGGCGACAGCTGTTCGAGGAGCTCAACGCGGCGATCGACGTGGCCAATGGCACGGGCACCTGCGTCGCACTGCTCGTAATCGACCTCGATGATTTCAAGACCAGCAACGACAGTCTGGGCCATGCATTCGGCGACGGCGTTCTGAAGGCCGTAGCCGTGCGCCTGCGCCAGGAGTTTGGCGCGGATGCCATGATTGCGCGGCTTGGTGGCGATGAGTTCACCATCTCGAAGTCGCAGGTGCAGTCGGCAGCGGAGGTCGATGCGCTTGCGGCACGGGTGGTCGCCTGCTTCCAGCGACCGATCCAGGTCGGCGAGCGGGAACTGCTGATCAGCGCCAGCGTCGGCTCTGCCCTCGCGCCAGACCACGGAATCGACACCGAAGCGCTGCTGCAGTCCGCCGACGCTGCGCTGTTCAAGGCAAAGGCGATGGGTCGCAACCGGCATCAGCCCTACAGTCCGAGTCTGCTCGCCGCCAGCGATCGCAAGTTCCGCACCGAACAGGCGCTGCGACGCGCGGTTGCCGATCAGTCACTGCTGCTGCACTTCCAGCCGGAAGTGTCGCTGACGCGCGGCCGGGTCAGCGTCGCCGAGGCATTGCTGCGCTGGCGCAGACCGGACGGCAGCATCGCAGCCGCCGGGGAATTCATCGGCTTCGCGGCGCAGATGGATCTGCTCACCGAACTGAATATCTGGGCGCTGGACTCAGCGCTCTCCACCCTCGCCCGGCAGCGCGCTGTTGCATGGCCCGACATGCGGGTTGCGGTAAATGTCTCCTCCAAGCAGTTCATGCTCGCGGACTTCATCAGTCGCGTCGAGACCACGTTGCGTCGTCACGACCTCGGGCCGGAATGCCTCGAGATCGAGTTGACCGAGGACGTGTTGCAGACCGGACGCGCCACGACGGAGGCCCTGCGGACGCTGCGCGGCATGGGCATCACGATCGCCCTGGACGACTTCGGTGCCGGCTTTTCGTCTCTGGCATCCATCGAGCGTTTGCCACTGAGCCGTGTGAAGTTCGATCGGAGCCTGATCGCTTCCGTGGACGATAACGATCGTTCCGCCGCGATCGTCACCAGCATGGTGCGACTGTGCCATGACCTGGGCCTGGCGGTGACGGCCGAGGGCGTCGAGCGGCCAACTCAGCTCGCCTTGCTCGCCGCGCTCGGCGGGGTGGATGTTCAGGGCTATCTCATCGCGCGGCCGCAGCCCATCGAGGATCTCATCGCACAACTGCCGCAGCTTCGCGACCGCGTACAGTCCCAGCTGGGCCGCGGAGCACCGCCCCTGCCGCTCACAGCGCTGATCGACGACGATACCGTGACCCGCTTCCGCAGTCCGCAGGATCGCTCTGGTCGACGCTGAGCGGCGCTGGAAGACGGCTGTAGGTCAGACCGCACCTACACACACATGGAGGCTATGCCGATGGTATGCCTGGTGCCGATAAGTACCATGGCCTTCCGTATGGCTGATTCAACCAAAAAGGCAAATTCATGAGGAACATCATCTACATCATCGGGCTCGTTGTCGTCGTCATTGCTGTGTTGTCGTTTTTTGGGATGCGCTAGCGCGGCAACCCACAGCGGCAGATTTTCAGTGTTGCAATTTCGACCGGGGAAACCTGCACATGAGACTCCCGCGCCCGGCCAATCGCTGACGTTGGCCGATACGGCGGGGCTGCACCTGATGACCTGGCGTCGCGTGAAATCCTGCTGGTCCACCGCCTGTTTTTCCACCGACTGGCGCCGCGGAAGTAGCGTCGGAATTACGGCCCAACTCAGCAGGTCGACACGTTCCAATCCTCCCGTCAAGGGAAGGACCCCCGCTTGCCTGCACCCGCAACAGGCGCTCGAGCATTAGTTCGGAAGGTGCTTTACCTGCCAGGACAATCAACGTGGCCGTAGCTGTCGAACGAATCCAGCACCGCACGCTGCATCCCGTCCATGCGTTCCTGCTTGCGGCAACGGTACCGCTTTTCCTTGCCACCCTGCTTGCCGACGCCGCGTATGGGTCGACCTATCAGGTGCAGTGGACGAATTTCCCCTCCTGGCTGAACGTCGGCGGGCTGCTGTTCGGTGGCCTGACGCTGCTGTTCGCGCTCTTAGGCCTGCGCCATTCCGCGCTGCGCAGGGGGCGGTACCTCGCTTACGTCCTGCTTGTGCTGGCCATGTGGGTGCTGGGCTTCTTCAATGCGCTGGTCCATGCCAAGGATGCGTGGGCGGCCATGCCCGAAGGACTCGTGCTGTCGGTGATCGTGGCCCTGCTCGCATGTGTTGCGGCCTGGCTCGGCTTCTCCAGCCTGCACACAGGAGACACGCCATGAACTCCGCGAAGAACTCCGCGAACGCGGTGCTGGTGCTGGCGCTGTCCACACTGCTGGTGGCCTGCGGAACCGATTCGGAGCCGATGCAGCACGGCGCTGAGCCCGTACTCCCGGAACCCCAGCGCGGACTGCTCCCGGAAATGAACATCGCCGACCCGGTCGGCTGGGGTGACCAGCGTCCTGTCGTGCCCACGGGCTACTCGATCACGCCTATCGCCACCGATCTCAAGGTGCCGCGCCAGACGCTGGTGCTGCCCAATGGCGACATTCTCGTGGCCGAAGGCATGGGCGGCGGCGCGCCGAAGCTCAGGCCGAAGGACTTCATCGCCGGATTCCTGAAATCGAAGGGCACGACATCGGTCGAGAGCGGCGACCGCTTGAGCTTGTTGCGCGACGCCGACGGCGACGGCACCTATGAGAGGCAAACGGTATTTGCCGAAAACCTGAATGCCCCGTACGGCCTGGCGCTGGTCGGCAACCGGCTTTACGTCGCCAATCAGGATGCGCTGGTGCGGTTCGACTACCAGCCGGGCCAGACCCGCGCCAACGGACCGCCGGTCGAGGTGACGAAGCTGCCTGCGCAGATCAACCACCACTGGACCAAGGCGCTGGCCGCCAGCCCCGACGGCCGCTTCCTCTACGTCGGGATCGGTTCCAACAGCAACATCACCGAGCGCGGAATGATCGCCGAGCAGGACCGTGCGGTGGTGTGGCAGGTGGATGCGGAAACCGGCGCGCACAAGACATTCGCGTCCGGCCTGCGCAATCCGACCGCGTTGACCTTCCAGCCAGCGACCGATCAATTGTGGGCGGTGGTGAACGAGCGTGACGAACTGGGTCCCAACCTGGTGCCCGACTACCTGACCTCGGTTCGCGAAGGCGCTTTCTACGGTTGGCCCTACAGCTACTGGGGACAGAACATCGACACGCGCGTGCGCCCGCAAGACCTCCAGAAAGTTGCTGCGGCCGTTGAACCCGACTATGCCCTCGGATCGCATGTCGCCGCGCTGGGTGTCGACTTTTCCGAGCCGGCGATGGGTGCGCTATTTGCGGACGGCGTGTTCGTCGGCGAACGCGGCAGCTGGAACAGGCGAGAACCCAGCGGCTACAAGGTGGTGTTCGTGCCGTTCCGCGCGGGCCGACCCGCCGGCGCGCCGATCGACTTCGTAACCGGCTTCATGGGCGCCGACGGCAAGACCCGGGGCCGGCCCGTTGGCGTGACCGTGGACCCGCGCGGCGCGCTGATCGTCGCCGATGATTTGTCGAATACGATCTGGCGCGTGACACCGCGCTAGACGCCGGGCCACAGCAACTGCTGCGCAAGCCCGGCAGCCGCGGCGGCCGGTGTTACGGGCCGGCGGACTCACTGGATGTGGCAACGGAACAAACCATACCGCGCAAAACCCGATGCCGACCGCGACTGCAGTCGGCGGTCCTTGCTTCGGCGTTGATCGTTGCCACTCTGTACCGGCTGGATTTGCGGATGCCGCTGTCATGGGGATTGACGGGCGCTCGAGCGCGGCGTTCGGGTCCGCCTCATCCTGCCTGGGCCGCACATGGATTCGGTGCGCATGCGGCATGCGTCACGCGCCGTGTGGGGCGACCTTCTGGCACAAGACGCCGAGATTCACGCCTACCAGCCCAGCATGTTTCACTGCAAGGTTATGGTGATCGATGGGCTCTGGGTTTCGGTCGGATCGAGCCACTTCGATTCGCGCTCGTTCAGCATCAACGACGAGGCCAACCTGAACGTCCATGACGCAGCGTGGGTTTCGCACGGCATGTTGCAGGGGGGAACGATTATTGCCCCAAATAGACCACCAAATACTCCGGCACGACCGTTGCATCTTGTATAAGAAATAGAAGGATTTGGCTGCAAACAGATCACCAGCAGAAGAGGCGCCTATGAAACAACCAGCAGACAAAGAAAGAGTAGGCGGATCGGCACGCGAACGCCCGTTACCCGTGGCAGAGGAGTATCAAAACGACTTCCCGCCGCCACGAAGCGGTCAAAGGCCGCAACCCGGCTCCGGCGACGACTATCGTGCCTGGGGTACCTACAATCGCAACAACCCGAATCACTCCAGAAATTCGGCGGCATTCCCCGAAGACGCCTACGGCTTGCCTGCAGAGGACCAAGGCTTTGTCACGCCAAGCACCGCGGGCCGTGGCTTTCGCGGGCGCGGCCCAAGTGGCTATCAACTGTCGGACGAGCGGCTGCACGAACGCATCTGCGAATTGCTGACAGAACATGAAGAGATCGACCCGAGCGACGTCACGGTAGAAGTTAACGATCAGGCCGTGAAACTTTCCGGCACGGTGGGCAACCGTTGGATGAAATATCAGATCGAAGAACTGCTGGATTCGAGTTTTTCATTGCGTGATTTGGACAATCAGTTGCGTGTGCAGAGGTCGGGCCGCAACTGAGGCGTTTCGGTCCGCGAGCAAAAACGAGATGACCAGCATTGTGCTGGCCGGTATCGGCCACGGCCACCTGCATGTGCTCACGGCATGGCGAAAGCACCCGCTGCCGAACGCTCGCCTGGTTTGCCTGAACGAATTTCCGAACGCGAGCTACTCTGGAATGTTGCCGGGCGTGCTGGCCGGTCTTTACCAGCCGCAGCAGATAAACATCGACCTCGAAGCGGCCTGCCGTGCCGCTGGCGCCGAGTTGCACATCGGCGAGATCATCGACGTCGACACCGCTCGTCGGTCTCTACTCATCAGGGACGGTCGACGTGTGTCATTCGATATCCTGTCCATAGACACGGGCTCAGTCCCGCAACAAGCAGACGCCCAACGCGACGCGACAGTCGTCAGCATCAAGCCGATGCAGACACTCCTGGAGCGTCTCAGCGCGCGTATCGCACTCTGGTATACCCCGCAACGAGAGGTCGCATTGTTGCCGGCATTTCGTGTGACAGTCGTCGGTGGGGGCGCTGGAGGGGTTGAACTGGCCTTCTGTCTGCCGGCATTTGTAGAGCGGGAGCTTAGCCGGCTGCGATCCAACGATGTCGCTGCGCCGGCTTCGGCTCCCAGGGTCAAAATGACGCTGCTGCACGGCGCCGCACAGCTGGGCTCAGGCTCCACTGACAAAACCCGCACCGTTGCCGCCAAACTGCTGCGTGACCGGGGCGTGAACCTGCTCCTCGGCAGGCAGGCGACGCGGATTACGGATGGAGAAATCTTCTTGGATGACGGATCCGTCGTGTCGGCCGACCTCGTCGTCTGGGCCACCCATGCTGCGCCCTCGCCGCTGCTCGCGAAGATCGATCTCCCGAAGGATGAGCACGGCTTCCTGCTCACGGACGTTTATTTGCGCTCGACGTCTGGTCAACCGGTGATGGCAGTCGGCGACTGCGCTTCCGGTACTCAGCGACGTGCGCCGAAAGCCGGGGTTATCGCAGTCCATCAGGGTCCGGTACTGTGGAACAACCTCAGTCGGCTGGTTGATGGCGATAAGAACCTAGCGCCGTTCACCCCGCAAACCGACTTTCTGAAGCTATTCAATACGGCCGATGGACGCACGCTGCTCGAGTACCGCTCCATGACGATTCACAGCCGTTGGTGCTGGTGGTTGAAGGACTGGATCGACCGGCGCTTCGTCGCGCGTCACCGGGATGCAGCGCACTTTTGACGATGCCAGAATCATCGTCGGCTGGTTCTCTGTCGCCTGTTGTCTTGTTTCAGCCGCTCAGCTTGACAACCCGTTTGCCGAAAGCCTCGCCGTTCAGCAGGCCAACGAATGCGGCGGGGGCCTGTTCCAGGCCGTCGATCATTTCCTCCCGATACTGGATCTTTCCGTCGCGAACCCAGTCGCCCATCTGCCTGGCGAACTCCGGGTTGAGATGACCGAAATCGTCAAAGACGATAAAGCCGCGCATGGTCATACGCTTGCGCAGAATTGTGCCCATCAGCAGGCTCATGCGGTCCGGGCCGGCGGGCAGCGACGTGGCGTTGTATTGCGAGATCAGGCCGCAGACCGGGATGCGCGCGCAAGGATTGAGCAGCGGCATCACGGCGTCGAAGACCGCGCCGCCGACGTTTTCAAAGTAGATGTCGATGCCCTCCGGCACGGCTTCCTTCAGCGCATCCGGAAAGCCGTCGGCCTTGTAGTCAACGCAGGCGTCGAACCCCAGGGTGTCAACCACATGGGTGCATTTCTCGGCTCCGCCAGCAATGCCGACGACGCGCAGACCAAGGATCTTGCCGATCTGACCGACCGTTGCACCGACGGGCCCACTGGCCCCGGCCACAACGAGTGTCTCACCAGACTGGGGCTGGCCGATTTGCGTCAGGCCAGCCCAGGCGGTGAGGCCCGGCATCCCGAGCACGCCAAGCGCCCAGGAAGGATTTTTGGGCGACTTGCCCATGTTGATCACGCCGGTGCCATCGGACAGCGCGTAATCCTGCCAGCCGCCGAACGCCTGAACCCAGTCGCCTTTCTCAAAGCCATCGACGTCGGAGGTCATGACCTGCGCGACCGTGCCACCCACCATGACGGCGCCAATCTCGACCGAGGGGGCGTAGGAAGGCGCGTCGCTCATCCGGCCGCGCATGTAGGGATCGAGCGAGAGGTATTCGTTGCGCAGCAACATTTGGCCACTGCCGGGTTCCGGCAGATCTGCGGTTTCCAGGCGCAAGGTGCGCTCATCTGGTTCGCCCTTGGGCCGCTTAGCCAGAACGAATTTGCGATTGCGGGTGGCGGATTGTGTCATCGGGTGCGTCCTTTTCCGCTCAGACCTCGGGCCTGAGGGCTGTTGTTCGAGACTACACGGTCACAACCTTCAGGACGCGTCGCCTGGCGTCGCGAGGGCCAGTCCCCAACGGCCGTGGCGGCCCGGATTCCGGGCTGGCAGACTCAGCTCCTTACGCCGACGTTCTTCTGTGGGGGGTTCTCGTGTCGGACAAATCTGTCAGGCATACGCGGCCTACAGCTTCCGGCCCCGGTTGGGTCCTCATCACCCATCCGCGTACCATAGGGAAAACCAACAGCAGGAGGTCTGGCGCAGGTGGTCATGGACGTGCAGCAGCTGCGCGGGGGAAAGAGCCCTGTCGCACATCCGGGATCGAGCGGGACGCCGCCGCTGGCCGCGGAATCTTACCGGCGCGCCCGCGCGGCCACCCGTTCACTGGTCGACGGGCTGTCGGATGCGGATACCACGGTACAGTCGATGGACGATGCCAGCCCGGCCAAGTGGCACCTGGCGCACACCAGCTGGTTCTTCGAGACCTTCGTGCTGCTGCCGTTCGTCCGCGGCTACCGGGTTTTCGACGACCACTTCGGTTTCCTGTTCAATTCCTACTACGACGCCGTTGGCGAGCGGCAGCCGCGTCCGCAACGCGGCCTGCTGACCCGGCCCGCGTTGCAGACGGTTCTCGACTACCGCGACTACGTGGACGCAGCGGTGGTAGGGCTGCTGGAAGCCGCACCCGCTCCGGCCCCGAGCGAGCGCGTCGAACTCGGCATCCATCACGAGCAGCAGCACCAGGAGTTGCTGCTTACCGACATCCTGCACCTCTTCGCGCAGAACCCGTTGCTGCCAGCGTGGCGGCCGGCGCCGTCAGCATTACGGCCGCCAGCAACGCCGGCCGTCCTCCGCTGGATTGAGGTACCCGGCGGGGTGGTGAGCGTCGGTGCCGGCACGGCGGGCTTTGCCTTTGACTGCGAGCGTCCGCGGCACCAGGTTCTGCTGCGGCCCTACCGGCTGGCCTCGCGGCTGGTACTCAACAGTGAGTGGCAGGCCTTCATCGAGGACGGTGCCTACCAGGAGCCGTCCTTGTGGCTGGCGGACGGCTGGGAGCGGGTTCGGCAGGAGCGCTGGGCCTGCCCGCTCTACTGGCACTCCGGGACCAACGGCTGGCAGCAGATGACGCTGCAGGGACTTCAGCCCGTGGCTCCCGGCGCGCCCGTGCGCCACATCTCCTTCTTCGAGGCGGACGCCTTCGCCCGCTGGTCGGGCAAGCGCCTGCCCACCGAGTTCGAGTGGGAGCACGCTGCCGCAGCGCCCGCGACCGGCCGGGAGTTCGCCGACCTGTACGGCGAAGCCTGGCAGTGGACAGCCAGCGCCTTTGGACCTTACCCCGGCTTCAAAGCCCCGCCAGGCGCGCTGGGCGAATACAACGGCAAGTTCATGAACGGCCAGCGTGTTCTTCGCGGAGGGTCGTGCGTGACGCCGGACGGTCACAGCCGCGCGACTTACCGGAATTTCTTCCAGCCGGAGAAGCGCTGGCAGTTCAGCGGGCTGCGCCTGGCGGAGGATTCCTGATGGCGGCGCCCACGACCCGCGCCCGGCCGCTGGCTGACCCGGCACCGCAGACCGAATTCCGGCAGTCGGTGCTTCGCGGGCTCAGCGCCGCGCACAAGTTTATTGAGTGCAAGTATTTTTATGACGAGCGCGGCTCGGCGCTGTTCGAGGAGATCTGCCGGCAGCCGGAGTATTACCCCGCAAGCGTCGAAACCGGGATTCTCGAAAGTTGTTCCGGCGAGATCGCGAGCCTGACGGGAACCGGCGCCGAACTGGTGGAACTGGGCAGCGGCGCCAGCCTGAAAACCCGCAGCGTCCTGCGCGCCCTGCAGCGACCGGCGCGTTACCTGCCTGTGGATATTTCCGCGGCCTACTTGCAGGCGGCCGCCGCGACACTGGCAGTCGAGTTCCCCGGCCTTGATGTCCGACCGGTGATTGCCGATTTCACGGCGCCGTTTCACCTGCCGCCCAGAGCCCGCGGCGTGCCCCGGCTGCTGTTCTTCCCGGGTTCAACGCTCGGCAATTTTCATCCGCGCGAGGCGGCGGGGTTTCTCGGCCGCACCTGTCGCGGGCTGTCGGCCGACGCCTTCCTGATTGGGGTCGACCTGAAGAAGGACCCGGCCATACTGGACGCCGCCTACAACGATGCCGCGGGCGTCACCGCGGCCTTCAATCTCAACCTGCTGGAGCGGATCAACCGCGAACTCGGCGCGGATTTCGACCTCGGTGGCTTCGCCCACCACGCGGCATACGTCGCACGACGCGGCCGGGTCGAGATGCACCTGAAAAGCCTGCGTCAGCAGTCGGTCCGGGTGGCCGGGCGCGAGATCCGCTTCGCGGCCGGAGAGAGCATTCACACGGAGAACTCCTACAAGTACTCCGTCGCCGGGTTTCGCGAGCTGGCGGAACACTCGGGGTGGCAGGTCAGCCGCGCCTGGTTCGACGAGCACGAGCTCTTCTCGGTGTACCTGCTGAAGCCCGCGTAAGCGCCGTTTGCAGCTACCAGTGCCCGGTGCCGGGTTCGCCCTTGAAGGGACCGACGATGTTGTCCGTGACCCAGCCGGCGTAGAAGCCGCCCGGCTGGGGCCGAACCACCTCGCCGTCGACTTCGCAGTGAACTCGCCCCGGGTAAAACGCTAACCAGCCAGCCAGCGCGGCGCCGGCAGCAGTGGGCCGCGGATAGGTCCAGGCAACCGCCTGACGGTTCGCGCTGCCCGGTGCGAGCCCGAAGTAACTGGCCTCGCCCTTCCATTCACAGTACGAGCGGCCCGGTGCCGCGACCAGCAGTTCCATGCTCACATCGTCCGCGGGCAGGTAGAACGTGGGCGGACTGGCGGTTTCCAGGACGCGGCGGGCGTGCGTCGAATCGGCCAGCAGCCTGCGGCCGGGGCCGGGGCCGGGGCCGGGCGGAGCGTCCCAGACCTGCACACGGCAGGAGGTGGGCTCGATGCGCGGCGGGCGAGGGTAGTCCCACACGGACTCCTGGCCGGCGCCGGGCGGCTGCGCAAAATCGGGCCGCTTCTGGCCCCGGAATTCCCACATCAGTTCGTCCCTCCCGGCCGCCACGCCGGCAGGCGGGGTCTACATTGCGCCCAGCCACGATCGAAGTCGACAAGCTGAAAAATGCCTTTGGCGGCGCGGTGGCCGTGCGGAGCGTGTCGTTCCGTGTCGCCGCGGGCGAGCGGCCGGTGCGGGTGGGCGGTTCGAGACGTGGCAGGACCACCACCCTGAAAATGATCAATCCGCTCATCGAGCCCGACCCGGGCACACTGTTGATCGACGGGGCGACCGCCGCGGCCATCCGCGTCACGTGCTACAACGGTCCAGACATGTAAGCGGGCTTGGCCGTGAAGCCAACGCGATGTCGCCGCAGTGCTGCAGCGCGCGCCGCGGTGCCGGCAGATGGAGGATCGGACGATGGTCGATGTTCGACGCGACGCCGAGTATGTGCCGCTGTCAAAGGCGCAGTTCCGCGAGCGCTTCATGGCGCGCTTCTACGACCCGGCCTTCGAATCCGTGGGGCCGGCGCTCGAGCAGGTCTTCGAGAAGGCTTGGGACGGCTACCGCGACTACCGCAAGTCGCCGCGGACAAGGCCGGCCGGACCGGGGTTTGCCGATCCGTCGCATGAGCTCGCGCTCGAATGGCTGGCCACCCGGGCGGCGGTCGCCCAGGCGGAGGCGCGACAGAGGAACGCCGCCGCGCCCACCCGCATCCTCATCGTGAACGGCTCGACGCGCAGCCAGCACACCTGTCCCGGCGAGATCTCCAAGACCCACCGGCTGGCCGAGCGAGCGCGCGCGACGATCTCCGCCCTGCCCGGACACGAAGTCGACGTGCTCGACCTGTCCTCGCTCGCCGACGAGCCGCTCAAAGTGATCTACCCGTGCAAGGCCTGCGTGTCCACGGCCATGCCTCTGTGCAACTGGCCGTGCTCCTGCTACCCGAACCATGCGCTCGGGCAGTCAGACGACTGGATGGCCGAGATCTACCCGCGCTGGATCGCGGCGCACGGCGTCTTCCTGCTGTGCCCGGTGCACTGGTATCAGGCCCCGGCCAGCCTCAAGTTGATGATCGACCGCCTCGTGTGTGCCGACGGCGGCAACCCCGATCCGACGACTACCGGCGGCAAGGATGCGGGGCGTGCCAAGGAGCTGGAACTGGCGGGCTGGGGCTACCCGAAGCATCTGGCCGGCCGGGCGTTTGCCGTGGTCGCGCACGGCGATGCCGCCGGCCCCGAGAACCTGCGCCGCATGCTCGTGGACTGGTTGACCGATATCGGCATGGTGCAGGCCGGCCCGGCAGCGGCCCTCGACACCTGGATCGGCTGGTACAAGCCGTATGCGACGAGCCATGCCGATCTCGATGGCGACCGGGATCTCTTCACACAGATCGACCAGGCCGCGCTCAGCCTGGCAACGATGACGCGTCAGATGCGCTCCGGCGCCTACGTCTCGCCGAGTGCCGGACTGCACCCGCCGCGCGAGAAGTAGCCGTGCGAGTGTCCCGCATTTCGGCGCGCTCCGGCTGGTCGGCCTTGGCGGCAAGTTTCGCCGGGGTAATCACCGCGCTTGCGCTGGCCGCCTGCGACGGGGCGTCATCGACGCTCGAATCGGCCGGCGTCGAAGCGGACCTCATTGCGCGGCGGTTCTGGATCATGGCGACCGGCGCGGCGGCACCGATTACGTGCAAGTGATGACCGCGATTGGCTCACGCCTGGACGAACGCGACATCCGCGACCTGTCGGTGTATTACGCCTCGCTGCGCGATGCGCCAGAGCTTCCGCCACCCTGAGTCGCACCAACCGGCACGTCAGATCGGCCGATTCCATCTGCATGCCGCGACCTCAGCGGCAGCGCAGCGACGAAGGATCGTCTGAACAATCCGTCACCTCAGCGAACACTGGGGGCCATGCTGACTTTGTCTCAGCAACTGCAATGTCGAAATGGATGTTTGGCCGCTGCGGGCTGCCCTGGCGGTTGGGCTGCGCCAGTCCGTTCGTGCGCTCGAGCCACCAAAGTGTGAGACAGTTGGTGGAGAACGATCGAGGCGAAGAAGCGCAAGGCGGTGATGAGCGCTGAGCCTCTCATGGTCTCGCGGCAGCAACTGGGATCTGTCGCACCAAAATCGTGCCGGATTGCTGCGGCTGCACCGACGTGCACGCGTTGACGAAATCGACCATGCCTCAGCCACCATCGGATGATGACGCCCTGCTGGACCGGCTCCAGCGCAAGACGTTCGAGTACTTCCTGAAAGAGGTCAATCCGCTCAATGGGCTGGTTGCGGACAAGACGCGAGACGGCTGGCCCGCCAGTACTGCGGCCACCGGCCTCGCGCTCGCGGCCTACCCCGTTGGCGTGGAGCGTGGCCTCATGACGCGCGATGCCGCCGTGACGATCACGCTGACGACCCTGCGGTTCTTTCGCGACAGCGTGCAGGGGACGTCGCCGGACGCGACCGGCTATAAAGGCTTTTACTACCACTTTCTCGACATGATCACGGGTCAGCGAGCCTGGCGGTGCGAGCTCTCGACCGTTGACACGGGATTCCTGCTGGCCGGCGCACTGACCGCCGCCGCCTATTTCGAGCGCGACACTCAGGACGAACACCAGATCAGAACCCTGGCTGACGAGTTGTATCGGCGTGCCGATTGGCGATGGGCGCAGCACGGCGAGGCGACGCTCACGCATGGGTACAAGCCCCGAACGGGCTTCCTCAAGCATCGATGGAAGGGATACGACGAGGCGCTGCTTCTCTATGTGCTGGCGCTGGGATCGCCGACTTACCCGCTAGCCGACGAAAGCTACTCCGCCTGGCTGTCCACGTACGTCTGGAAGAACATTTACGGCTACGAGTTCGTGTACGCAGGTCCGCTGTTCATTCATCAGCTGTCACACATCTGGATCGACTTCAGGGGCATTCAGGACGTCTACATGCGCGACCAAGGGCTCGACTACTTCGAGAACAGCCGTCGCGCCACCTATGTGCAGCGCGAGTACGCGATCCGCAATCCACGGGAGTTTGCTCTCTACAGCAAGGACTGCTGGGGAATGACGGCGAGCGACGGGCCTGGTCCCGCCACATTGAAAGTTGCTGGCGTCGAGCGCAAGTTCTTTGATTATGTGGCGCGCGGTGCTCCGCACGGACCCGATGATGGGACGATTGCGCCGTGGGCAGTGGTCGGCTCATTGCCCTTCGCGCCGGAGATCGTATTGCCGGCCGTCCGGTACTTCACCGATCAGGTCAAACTCGAACAGCCTGACTCGTACGGCTTCAAGGCGACATTCAACCCGACATTCCCCGTTGCGTCGGACCACGACAATGGGTGGGTGTCACCATGGAACTTCGGACTGAACCAAGGGCCGATCGTGTTGATGATCGAGAACCAGCGCACGGGCCTGATCTGGCGGCTGATGCGGCAGTGTCCCTATATCGTTCAGGGATTGCGCCGGGCCGGGTTCCGAGGCGGCTGGTTATGACGGTGCGGGTTCTCAGCGCCGCGATCGGCCACGTCGTCGCGTCAGGCAGTGCACGTTGCGCTCGATTGTCGTAGGTATCTTCGATGACGACGATTCGCGGCGCCACCCGCGCGAGTGCCCCCTCGACCAGCTTGTGCAGCGTCCGTTCCCGATGCGCCAGACGACCCAGCTTCTGCTCCACGTCGAACGAGAGCGAATTCTGTGCGGATGACCCCCTCAGGCCTGCTGTGACCTGACTCACAGTTTTGCCCACGCGCGGCAATGACTGACACAACGGCTTTACAAACCAGCCACCGAGCGTGACTCCCGACGACGATTTCGGCCAGCAGCCATGGAATCATCCAGGTATCACTGGATTAGCGGGACGCGCGTGACATGTGGCCGCTGCGCTGGATTGGTTCTCGAGTGAGCATAACAGTCCGCCTGAGCGTCGCGTTCTTCGGCGTCGCCATTCTCGCAGTGGCAGCGAACCTTCTGGCCGAGCACGGTCCACGACTGATCTCCAATCCGCCCGTTGCTGCTGCCCCGCCGGCCGTCGTCTTGGTGCAGGCGCAGCCTTCCCTCGACCCCCGGATCCGAAGCATTGCGACGGAACGCTTGCTGGACGCAACGTCAGGCCTGCTCACCGCAGTCCGGACGCGGGTTGTGTCGAGAACGCCAGCGTCGAGCGCCGAGGTGAAAAGGGCCGCCGATCGGCTGACGCGCGCATGGGAGGAGGTTCGCCGCCAGACCCAGCAGGATGCAACAGACCCAGCGGTCAATGCGCTCGCGAAGGCGGTTCCCGCACACCTCAAACAAGGACGAAAAATCGTCGACCTGGCCGCTGAGCGGGAAGAACGGCTGCGACACTACCAGCAGGCATTCGAGGCCCTCGACGGCCGGACGAAACAAGCTCTAAGCGGTGCGTGGAAGATTTTTAGCCGGGTAGTCGCCAGGCAATCGCTGGTGACCATGGGTCGCAGTCTCGACGAGATGCGACGCGACATGGCCACGATTGAGGCAGGAACCGCGCTCGACGCGTTTGAGTTGGAGCACATCGCTGAAAGCGAGGACGCGTTCGCCAAAGTGCTGGAGCAAAGCGGAAAAAGTCTCGCACGATCCCAGGGCAAGGACTGGCTGCTTGCCATGCAAACTGATCTGGTCGAGTTGACTGAAGCACGGCGGGCTTACATCGCGCGGGGACTGCAGCTGGCACCCCTGCTAAGGGACTTCGAAATTGACAACGAGCGCCTCGTCCGGGAAATCCGTTCCGCTTCGGAAGCCCCTGCGTCGGAGCCGTCCGCCGGGGGGCCAAGGTGTCTTTCGAGCGGGCCCCGGGCCCTACTTCGCGCGGGCACCCTAGCAGGCGTGCCCTGGAAGGATCGACTCCGACGGGACCGCGCGACGGGCGAATCCTGATCGCGTGGCTCAGCGGTGCGGTGCTGGCATTGCTCCTGGTGATCTCCGTGGGCACCGTTCGCAGCATTGTCCGGCCCGTGAATCGCCTGATTCTCGCCAGCAAGCGGCTGGCGATCGGCGAAGCGGGTGTCCTCGTACCTCGCGGCGGACTTCGTGAACTCGACACCCTGGCAGTCGCTTTCAACGAAATGGCACAGCGTCTGGAGGTCGCGCAGAATCTGGGGCGCGAGCTGAATGCTGAACTGGAAGCCCGCGTTGACGAACGCACTCGACAGCTGCAACATCTCGCCGAACACGATCCGTTGACCCACCTCCCCAATCGCCGCCAGTTCTTTGGCCGCTTGCAAACTGCCATCGAAACGGAAACGGGCCGCGGCCGCGTCGGCGTCTATTTTCTCGACCTCGACAATTTCAAGAACATCAATGACAGCATGGGTCACGTGTTTGGCGACCGCGTCTTGCAAAGCGTTGCCGACCGGTTGCGCGACGCCTGCGGCTCGTCCGGATTCGCTGCCAGGATTGGCGGCGACGAATTCACGGTTACCCGCGAACGCGCCTCGAGCATGGAAGACATCGTTGCGACAGGCTGGGACCTGGTGCGCGCATTCGGCCCTCCGCTCCAGGTGGACGGGCGCGATATCGCCATGAGCGTCAGCGTTGGGGTCAGCTGCTACCCCGACCATGAACTCGATCCGGTGGGTCTGTTGCGCGCCGCGGACGCGGCGCTATTTCGCGCCAAGTCGCTGGGACGGGCGCAACTCACGGTATTCAGTCCGGATCTGGTCGAGGCTGCTGGCTCGCGCTTCAATATCGAACAAGGACTGCGGCGAGCAGTGGAACGGGGCGAGTTTGAGCTGTTCTTCCAGCCGGAAGTCAACGCGGATACTGGCCGCGTGGACATTGTGGAGGCACTGATCCGATGGCGGCTGCCCGATGGCACCTATGTCTCTCCCGCGAACTTCCTGCCGGTTGCGGAAGAGTCAGGCCTTATTTCGACAATCAGTGACTGGGTTGTCAGATCAGCGATCGAGATGGCGGCTGTCTGGCACCATTCCGCCTGGCCCGAGGCGCGGGTGGCCATCAACGTGTCGTCACGCCAAATGCTGGATTCCAGTTTCATTGACGGCCTTCTGGATCTCCTGCAGCAGCACCGCTTGCCACCCACATGCATCGAAATTGAACTTACCGAGAATGTTCTGCAAACGGGTGCTGGCACCATCGCCATGCTCAAACGCCTGAGAAGCGCCGGGTTTGGCGTTGCCCTTGATGACTTTGGCACCGGCTTCTCATCGCTCACGTCGCTGGAACAACTGCCGTTGTCGCGTGTGAAACTGGACCGCAGTCTCATCACGAGCATTGACACGAACGAGCGCTCAGAAGCCATCGCTCGCGCCACGATTGGACTATGCACCAGCCTGGATCTCGCAATCACCGCCGAGGGCATCGAGCGTCCGGATCAACTCCGCGCGCTAACCCGATATCGCGGCATGACCCTGCAGGGTTACCTTTTCTCGCCTGCGGTACCGGCCGGCGAGGTGCTGCCGATAGTCTCCCGGATGGCCGACCACGTGCAGGCCCTTTACCTGCAGCTGGCGCTGGCGCTGGATACCAGTCCAATGCCGATACTGGACGCCGCCAAGCAACGACGCTCCGCATGATTTCGCCCATGCTTCGAGCCGTCAAGTAACTCGGCAGAGTTAGACTACCGGGCACGGCCCACTGATGTTGGCCGCCCGTGCCTTGCGAAGCAGCAAGCGGTTCTCGGTAGCAGCTTGGTCAGATGATGGGCGCTCAGACAGCACTTGTCGGCTGGCTTGCTCACTTCGTCATCGGAGTCGTCGTTTGGGGTGTCGCGTTCGCGTGGATCGACTCCAAGCTGTCATACGCGCACTGGATCAACGGTGTGATTTTCGCGACCGGCGCCTGGTTGATGATGATGATCGTCGTCATGCCGATGGCCGGCGCGGGGCTGTTCGGCCTGAATCTCGGGTTGGGCATCATGGCACCGCTCGCCACGCTCTTGTTGCACTGGATCTACGGCGCGGAGCTCGGTGCCGTTGATGGCATGGGTACTCGAATCAATACCGCCAGCGCCAATGTGGAGCGGCCAACTCACGCCTAGTCGCAGCGGCCCGAGAACATCAATCGCTGGGACCGATGCGCCGGGACCGACGCACGGTGACGTGCTCGGATCCGCCGGCGCGCAGCACGGTTTTCTGACGTGCCACTGGCCGCTCTATATTGTCGCGCGGTCTCGCCGAGACACAGTGCGTCATCGCGTTACCGTTTCACCGGCCGCAACCCGCAAAGGCTTGAACCATCATTCATTCGGACAGCGATGCCATCGTGCACGCTGTCAACCCAACATGTTGCCTTTCGAGGGATGACCAGATGACGAAAGAAACCCGTCACGGAATGGCCACGCAGCTGTTCGCAAAAATTTTGGGTGTGTTGATCTTGACCCTGGGAATTCCGCAGGTGTTGGGTGGCGCCTATCTGCTGAACCTGGGCGGGTCTTTCTTCTACGCCATCAACGGTGTCGGACTCGTCATCGCGGGTCTTTATATATTTCGTGGCAAATCGCTGGGCGCCCTCGTTTATGCGCTGGTCTTTCTGCTGACGGTAGTCTGGTCGTTCGTCGAGGCCGACGGATCGGCGTGGGCGCTCGTGCCTCGTTTGCTTGGGTCGAGCATCTTCATGGCGGCGGTTCTTCTGCTCGCACCGACTCTGGACAAGCCGCTGTTCAGCCGCTCTGTGGCATATGCTGCTGTCGGTGGACTCATCCTGACGGGCGTTGCTGTCGGTTCCCTATACGGGGGCGCGGCGCAGCACGAAAGCATGCTTGCGACGCTTCCACCATTGCGCGCAGCGCATGCCGATCCATCAACGCTGACAACGGGTTCGGATTGGCCGGCCTATGGGGGGAGTTACGCGGCCCGGCGTGCCTCGCCACTGAACCAGATTACGCCCGCCAATGTGAATCGTCTCGAACGAGCATGGCTGTTCAATACCGGCGACATGCCGGAGGGCGACCCTGCGGACAGCAAATACGGCGCGGAAACCACGCCATTAAAAGTCGGCGACAGCCTCTATCTGTGCACCGCAACCAACATCCTCTTTGCACTCGATCCGGGGACCGGGGAGGAAAAGTGGCGTTACGATCCGAACGTGAGCGAAGACTATATTCCCTACACTGCAGCGTGCCGCGGCGTCGCCTACTACGAGGTGAGCGGTGAGAGAGATCAGGACGGCGGTCAACCGATCGACTGTGCGACGCGAATCATTGAAGGCACACTGGATGGCCGCCTGGTCGCGGTCGACGCGCAGACAGGACGCCCCTGTGCGGGATTCGGGCGAAACGGCGAAGCGAGCATTGTGATCGGTATGGGTAAGGTCGAGCCCGGCATGGTATCCATGACGTCGGCGCCAATCATTATCCAAGGCGTGATTGTAGTCGGCCATCAGGTCAAGGACGGTGTCAGCATCGATGCGCCCTCTGGTGTTCTGCAAGGGTTTGATGCGGTAACAGGCGAGCATCTCTGGGCGTGGGACATGGATCAGCCTGAGCTGACTGGCCGGCCGGACAAAGGAGAATTCTCGCGTGGCACGCCGAACATGTGGACCACCGCCTCCGGCGACGAAGAGCTCGGATATGTTTACATGCCGCTGGGCAATTCAGCCGGCGATTATCTCAGCTCAGATCGATCGGAAGCAGAGGACACCTATTCCACGTCGTTGGTCGCGCTGGATGTCAACAGCGGTAAGCCAGCCTGGCACTTTCGCACGGTCAACCATGACGTATGGGATTACGACCTAGGTTCTCAGGCTACCCTCGTCGACTTCCCGATGCGCAACGGAGCGGGATCCCTCCCGGCGCTGATTCTGTCGACCAAGCAGGGCGATGTTTATGTGCTCGTTCGGCGCACGGGTGAGCCGATAACCGACGTCATTACCCGTTCGGCTCCAGGGGGAGGCGTAGAACCTGGTGAACGAAGCTCAACGCAGCCTTTCTCCGCCTATCACACCTTGGCCAAACCGCCGCTTCGCGAAAGAGACATGTGGGGAATGTCTCAGATCGATCAGATGATATGCCGCATTCAATATCGACGCGCTGCGTATGACGGCATCTACACAGCACCCACCAGCGATCGGCGCTGGATTCAATACCCCGGTTACAACGGTGGCTCGGACTGGGGCGGCATTGCTGTTGATACGGCGCGTGGCATTGTCGTTGCCAACTATAACGACATGCCGAACTACAACCGACTGGTACCCCGCACGCTCGCGGATGAAAGACTCAAGGGGCAAAAGGGCGATTCTTCGCACGCGGCGCTCGCACCGCAAGCGGGCGCGCCCTATGCCGTAGCCGTGAACGCCGGCTGGCGTATGCCAGTAACGGGTCTTTTGTGCAAGCAACCACCTTACGGCGGAATTCGCGCCTTCGATCTGACGAGCGGGGAAACACTGTGGGACAGGCCCTTGGGGACCGCAAGACAAAACGGTCCATTCGGTATTCCGTCCTCCTTGCCGTTTGAAATCGGAACGCCGAACAACGGTGGCGCTGTCGTGACCGCCAGTGGTCTTATTTTTATTGCTGCGGCGACCGACAATCTTATCAGGGCAATTGACCTGAGGACCGGCGAAACGATCTGGAAAGATGTCTTACCCGCAGGGGGGCAGGCGACACCGATGACTTATGAGCATGACGGCCGACAGTTCGTCGTCATCATGGCCGGGGGCCATCATTTCATGCAAACACCGATCGGCGATGCACTGGTCGCCTATGCTTTGCCTGGCGAAGAAGTTCGATAATCGCATCGACAGATCCTCTGTCACTCGCCAATGAGGGCCTGCAGGCATTTATCATGACAACACGTATGACCGTACCAACACCGCGCCAGATGGCCCCGGAACTCGATATCGAAACGCTCGACGGCGCGTGGCGGCTCAGTGAGCAGAAACCGGACCGATTTACTTTGATCGTCGCGTATCGCGGCCTGCATTGCCCAATCTGCAAAGCATCACTACATGAGCTGGAGCAAGAACTGGCTGCGTTTGCAGAACGAGGTGTCGATGTGATCGCGATCAGCGGCGATAGCGAAGATCGTGCACGTCAGTCCAAAGCGCAATGGGGCATCAACAACGTACGCATCGGCTACGACCTGACTGAACAGACGGCACGGGCCTGGGGCCTGTTCGTATCGAGAGGCATCAATGATAAAGAACCATCGATCTTTTTCGAGCCGGGACTGTTTCTCGTCAACCCCGATGCCACACTCTACTCCGCCTCGATTCAGTCGATGCCGTTTGCGCGACCTGCGATCGGTGACCTGATGAAAGCAATCGATTTCATCGTTGAAAATGATTATCCGGCCCGAGGTGAAGCCTAGTCAGGGCATCCACAGCGGAACGCTGGGCGGTAGGGTCTTGGCCTACAAGTAAAAGTGAGGCTTCTTGAAAGCACTGCTGCTGAAATACTGGGATCGCCTTGGATCCAGTTTCTGGTTCGTGCCAGCGGTCATGGCGAGCCTGGCCGTCGCACTTGCCGCATCTGCCGTCGAGCTCGACAGGACGATCGCCGAGGGCTGGCTGGAGCGTCTGGGCTGGATCTATTCCGGTGGCGCCGAGGGTGCGAGCCTGCTGCTGGGCACCGTGGCCGGGTCGATGATCGCCATCGCCGGGACCGTGTTCTCGATGACGCTGGTGGCGCTGTCGCTCGCCTCGTCCCAGCTGGGCCCTCGGCTGCTGCGCAACTTCATGCGCGACACCGCCAACCAGGTGGTGCTGGGCACCTTCGTGGCCACTTTCGTGTACTGCCTGCTCGTGTTGCGCACCATACGGCGCGCCGACGAGCTGGCCTTCGTGCCGCACCTGTCCGTCAGCATCGGCGTACTGCTGGCGATGGTCAGCATTGGGGTGCTGATCTACTTCATCCATCACGTCTCGGTCTCGATCCAGGCCGATGAGGTCGTCGCGCGGGTCGGCCGGGAACTGGATGAGGGGATCGACAGGCTGTTTCCCGGCCACCTCGGCAAGCCTGGATCCGAAGTCTCGAGAGCGCCGAGCGAAGCCTACCTGCCAGCGGCGTTCGCTCGCGAGGCCCGCCCTGTGGGCGCCCTCGAAGACGGCTATCTGCAGCGGATCGACGCCGACGCCCTGATGGCGTTGGCCGCCGAGGAAGATCTGCTGCTTCGGCTGGAGCGCCGGCCCGGGCACTACCTCGTCAAAGGGCGGGCGATGGTGATGGTCTGGCCCGGAGATCGCGTCACTGAATCCCTGGTCGACAAGATGAACGCCGCCTTCGTGTTCGGCCACCAGCGCACCGCCTCCCAGGATATCGAGTTCTCCTTCAACCAATTGGTCGAGATCGCCGTGCGGGCCCTATCCCCGGGCATCAATGACCCGTTCACGGCGATCGCGTGCGTGGATCGACTGGGATCGGGCCTGTGCCGGCTGGCCCGACGCAACACGCCGTCGGCCCTGCGATTCGACCCTCACGGGCGGCTGCGGCTGGTGGCGCCGGGATCCTCGTTTGCAGGGATCGTCGACACGGCCTTCAACCAGATCAGACAAAGCGCGCGTTCGAACCCGGCCGTGTCGATCCGCATGCTCGATGCCATCGTCCAGATCGCAGGTCACGTGCAACGCTTGCCGGACGCGGACTGCCTTCAGCGCCACGCCTGCATGATCGTCAGAGGGGCGCGGGAAGCCGTGCCGGAAGCGGACGATCTGCTCGCCGTCGAGGTGGCCTTCACGGCGGCGATCGAGGCATTGCGCGAGCTTGAAGACTGACGTCCACATTGACGGTACCGAAGCGTTAACCCGTCTGTACACTCAGGCACACTCGCCGCCGGCATGGCGCTGTTTCAGTGCGCTGGCGAATCCATACGGGAGTGCGAATGCGCGAAGTTGATCTGTCGCTTGCCCCGGGGGCACTGATGCTGAAACCAAGGTCTGCCATCTACGACCCCAGCGTCTGCGGACCGCTTGACGTGCCGGGCGGACCGAATGCCCGCGGCAGCCTCACCATGCGTTTGAAGGCAGGCACGACACTTGCCGAAGCGCGGACCATCGCCAGCACGCCGCAAACCCGGGTCAAGGACCTGTGCCCTCTGGCGGCGTCAGGCAGTGCCGACCGCCTGTGAGGCCCGCCAACCGGCCCGCCGCGTGGTGGGGACTGATCAAGCAAGTTGCGGCCTCGTGGCGCGAAGACCACGTGCCGAGCATGGGGGCGGCGCTGGCGTTCTACACGGTGTTTTCGCTTGCGCCGCTGCTGCTGATCGTGGTGTCGGTATCCGGGCTTGTGTTCGGTGAAGACGCCGCCCGCGGCGAGATTCAGTCACAGCTGCGGGACCTGATGGGCGACCGCGGTGCCCGCGCAGTGCAGGAGCTGCTGGCGAGCGCACCCGAACCCGCCGAGGGCTTGACGGCCACCGCAGTGGGCATGGTGCTCCTGCTCGTCGGCGCAACCACCGTGTTTGCCGAGCTTCAGCGCGCGCTCGATCGGATCTGGCGGCAGCCGAGCCGGCCGCGTGAGCGCGGATGGTTGACGCTCGTTCGTGCCCGTCTGATGGCGTTCGGCCTGATCCTCGCGCTGGGTTTCCTGCTCGTTGTACCGCTGGTCTCCAGTGCAGTGCTCGCTGCCGTGGGTCGTCGTCTGGATCCTGTCTTGGGCGGCTGGCACTCCGTGGTGGAGGTCGGCAACGCCATCGGGGGCTTCCTGCTGGTGGCATTTGTGTTCGGCCTTATCTACAAAGTCATGCCGCGCCAGCGCCTGCTGACGGCAGACGTCTGGCTCGGGGCCTTGTTCGCTGCCCTGCTCTTCACTGCCGGCAAGTACGTCATCGGTGCCTATATCGGCCAAAGCGAAGTTGCGTCGGGCTTCGGGGCGGCCGGTGCGCTGGTGGTGGTCCTGATCTGGGTGTACTTCTCAGCACAGATTCTGCTGATGGGCGCTGAGTTTACTTGCGTCTACGCCCGCACCTTCGGATCGCTGTCGCCTGCGCCGCCGGCTCCGGATGGCCTCTCGTGACGTTCCGGCTCAGTTCACCCAGAACACAGCGGCTTGCCGCAATCCTGATCCGTCATTGCCAGTGTCGCGATGTCAGCCGCCGGTTGGTTTACGAAAACCGTGCAGGACTCCCGCGGTTTCGCATCCGAGTATGTGCGTTGCCGAACCGACAGCAGCAGCGTCGTGGCCTAGCCTCCGACTCATAGGTTTCTTGCGGCGTGATTTGCGCTACGAAACGCGCGTCCCAGCGCGGTGCAAGGACGTCGCCGCCACCTTCGTACCCCAGGCGTTTCTGTGCCTGAAACGCCTGCGTAGGCGATCTGTTTCACAACGGAGGTTTCCATGAAGTCAATCATCTCGATCGCTTCTGCTTCGGTGTCCGCGCTCGCCAGTGGCGAGGCATTCGCGCAGGACGGCCACATGATGAATGGCGGGGGCATGTCGGGCGGTGGCTGGATGGGAGGCTACTGGGTGCCGATCCTGCTGATCGTCGTGGTTGGCGTGGTCGTTTGGGCCGTTCTGCAAAAGCGCAAGTGAACCAAGAGGGCTTGCGACGCGCATCGGGTTGCTCAGCAGCGAACCGCAGCGCCGTACCCGAACTTCGTCTTGCGGAAGTGATCTGTGAGCAAACATGAACACAGCCTCAAGGACGAACCGGCCACCAAGCCGACCCAGGACGACGTGGCGAAGAAGGCCTACGGCATCTATGTGAAGGAAGGCCGTCCGCAAGGACATGCAGACCGGAACTGGTCGGACGCCGAAGCCCAATTGCAGCATGCAGGTGCCGGCCCGGCGGATCATCCCGAGCACCAGGATGAGCACAAGGGCCATCAGAATCACCATGCCCACATGGCGGCGGATTTTCGCAAGCGGTTCTGGATTTCACTGGCGCTGACGCTGCCCATCCTCGCGCTCTCGCCGCTGCTGCAATCATTGGTGGGCATGCGTGAAGCCTTCCGCTTCTCAGGCGACCTCTACGTCCTGTTCGGCTTTTCCTCGGCGGTCTTCTGGTACGGCGGGTGGCCCTTCCTCAAGGGCCTGTAACCCATGACGCGCCACCCCGCCGCGACAACGACGTGTGAGCAGGTTGAGCGTTGTCGAAGGTGGTCTGCGGCTCAGGGCCTGCGCGTCTGCTCTGCGGCGTCCTGCACCAGACGCCAGCCGGCAGCCGCGTCGGGGCCGAGTGCGGCGATCCGCGCCGCGACGAACGGCTCCAGCGCGCGACGCCACGCCCGCAGCTCCCGCGCCGCAGGTTCGAGAATCTGGTTGCCCTGGGCCCGGGCGAGAGCGCGCCCGCGGGTTTCTTCGTCGTCCCAGGCCTTCGCGGCCGTGAGCGAGGCCTGCGGACCACTGTGCCGCACGACGATCTCGCGCAGCTCCGGCGGCAGCGCGGCCAGCGCATCGGCATCGATGAACAGGCCCAGCCCGGAAACGAACAGCGGAACCTCGGTATGATGGCGAAGCTGTTCCGCGAGGCGGAACACGCCCATCGCCTCGTACGGAAACACCGTGCCATCGACCTGGCCGTCGCGCAGCGCGCCGTAGACCTGGGGCGCGAGAAAGCCCTCGACCGGCGTCGCGCCCAGTGCGGCCAGCAACTCGCGGATGTTGGGGGTGGCGCCGCGCATCCGCATTCCTGCGAGATCGCGTGGCACGCGCACCCGTTTGGTCTTCGAATGCACAACGCTGGGCGCATTCGTGAACAGCGCGACGACGTGCAGGCCCGACAGCGGCGCCGCGATTGCGCCTCGCGTCGACAGCCGCTCCAGCAATCGTGCGCCATGCTGCGCCGAATCCGCGACGAACGGCAGCCCGACCAGCGAGAAGACGACGTGCTCGGGGACAGGTCCGAAGCCCACCTCGACCGTGCCGTCGCGTACGCCAGGCGCGATCGCGCCGAGCCGCAGCAGCTCGTTGTTCGGGCGGGTCGTGATGCGGATGCGCCCGTCGGAGTCTTTCTCGATCGTGCGCGCCCAGGCGTCGAGCCATCCGGCCGCGAAGAAATGCTCGGCTGGCAGGTAGTGCGCGAGTCGCCACTCGAACTCGGCAGCCTTTGCAGTGGGCGCCCAGGCGCCCAGGCCTCCCAGCATCAGCGAAATCCCCCATGCGGTCAGCAAAGGGGTCGGCAGAGTGATCCGTCCCCTTTTCACGGTTCCATTCATGCAGTGCTCCGTCCCGTTTGTTGATTCGTAGTCTAGCGCTGACGTTTGCGCAGCGTCGCGGCCGGCGACACCAGTGCGGCGAGGCGCGCTTTACCGGTCCGGCGGCGTCCAGTCCGACCCGGCAGAACTGCGGCGGCTGAGGCGCAGGGCAAGGCCAATGGCCACGCCAACGCCGATCGCAACTGTCAGGTCGACTGCGACGGTCAGCACAAGCGTCAGCACGAGCAGCAATCGGTCTGCAGGCCGCGCTGAGAGGTATTCTTTCCACTTATGCGGCTCGCTCATGTTCCAGGCAGTGAGCATGAGCAGCGCCGCAAGCGCAGGCATGGCGAGGTGTCCGGCAACGGGCGCCGCGACCAGCATCACAATCAGGATGACAAGCGCATGAACGAGCCCGGCGACGGGCGTCTTGGCTCCTGCCTTGATGTTGGTCGCGGTGCGCGCGATGGCGCCAGTGGCGGGCAATCCGCCAAACAGTGCCGAGCCGACGTTTGCAATCCCCTGCGCAAGCACCTCGGCGTTTGAGCGATGGCGTGAGCCAATCATCTTGTCCGCCACCAACGCAGACAGGAGCGATTCCACGCCGGCGAGGAAGGCGATCACGATTGCAGACGGAAGCAGCTCAACCAGCCGGGCAAGCGAAATGTCCGGGATCCGCGGCATCGGCAGTTCGCTGGGAAGCGCCCCGAAGCGGGATAGGATCGTGTCGGCCGGAAGGTTCAAAATGAAGACGGCGGCTGAGGTGATCGCAACGGCGACGACCAGTCCGGGGAGTTTTGGGGCGATACGCCGGAACAGGACAATCAGAACCATGGTCGCCAGCGCGAGCAGCATGGCTGCGATGTTGAGCGTATCCCGCGCGGCCCAGAGTGCAGGCAGTTTCTCCAGAAAATCTGCGGGCATTTCCGCAACCGTCAGTCCAAGAAAATCGCCAAGCTGGCTCGTTGCGATGATGATTGCGATGCCGATGGTAAAGCCGTGGACGACGGACTCGGGCACGTAGCTGATCAGGTTGCCCGCCTTCACGAGTCCCGCGCCGATCAGGATCAGTCCAGCCATGAAGGTCGCGATGACCAGCCCGTCATAGCCATGTTCGGCGATGACGCTGAACACGACAACGATAAAGGCGCCGGTTGGTCCGCCGATCTGGACGCGGCTGCCGCCGAACAAGGAGATCAGGAAGCCGCCGATAATCGCAGTGACGAGGCCCCGGGCGGGATCAGCGCCGGATGCGATCGCGATGGCCAGACTCAGGGGCAGCGCAACCATTGCAACGGAGAAGCCGGCCATCAGGTCGGTGACAAACAGCGACAGAGAATAGGTCTCCATCGTGGTCAATATTTTTGGTCGCATCTCGGCACGTCCCGCAGCCATCACGATGTGCGTGGTGCCGTCGTGGTACGGCGTCTTCAGCTGCTGGCGAATATAGCCTGATGAGTTCGCTGTCAGGCGTTGCTCCGGCCGCAGAGGTAAGGGTCAGCGGCAATTGATTCGCGACGCGAACGCTTGCAGCGACTACATGCGCTGGGTGGCCTTGGCGTTTCCGAAGTGCATGGCCAGGTAGTCGAGGATTCGATCCAGCGTCGCGGGCGCCTGTGCCGGCATGCCCTGTTCCTCGACCATCCAGTCCATCAGTTTCTCCCAACGCGCGCGAGGCAGGCGTTGCTGCTTGACGATGGCGAGGGAGTGGCAGGCGTTGCAGAGCGCGCCGGTCTCGGCGCGGCCGGGCCCTTCGGGCCAGTCGGAGCCGAACGGATCTTCGGCGCGCGCGCGCGCAGCACCCGGCACGAGCGTGCGCAGATAGGCGATGATCGCGGCGCGCTCGGTCGGATTCTCGATGCCGACCAGACCCATCGACGTACCGGGTGCGTAGCGTGTCGGCGCGGCGAGGAACGCGTCAAGCGCTGCTTCGGACCACGCGCCCGAAAGGCCCTCGAGTGCGGGCGTATAGGCAAAGTCCTGAATGCTCGCGATGTCGCGGCCGACGATGCCGTTCAATGTAGGCCCGATCAGGGGGGGTGCGTCGGCGGCGGCGGAATGGCAGGCCGCGCAGATTGCAAACGCGGCGCGACCCGCGTCCAGTTCATCGGCGAGCGCCCTGCCCGCGAGCAGCAGCGTCATGAGACCGATGGCGAGGCCCGGTACATTGAATCGACTGTCCACCCTCAACTCGCCGTGAATGCGATGCGGTGCATCCCGTTGGCGCCATAACCTTTGGGATTCCAGGCGACGGCGAACGGTTGCGCGGCGCCTTCGGAATCCGTGGCGCGTACCCACGCTTCGTAGTACCCCGCCTGCGGCAGGCGGATCGCGGCGCGCCAGCGCTGCCACGCATAGCGGTTCGGCGGCGCGCCGAGTCGCGCGCGGATCCAGCTGGCACCGAAGTCGATGCTGACGTCCACCGCCTTGACGGCACGCTCGCCTGCCCAGGCATGGCCGCGCAGCTCGATTTCCCGGCCCGCGACCGCGAAGCCGCTCTGCGGCCAGGTGATGATGGATTTCACCGGCATGGATTCCATGATCACCATGTCCTCGTCCGGCACGTCGGTGCCCGGTGCGACCGGGTAGCGGGGCACGCGATAGGACGGCGATTCCATCTTCGCCCCGTCGTGCACGCGGTCGCGCACCCAGATGCGGCTCAGCCACTTCTGGGACACCGAGCCAGGCCAGCCGGCGCAGACGAGCCGCACGGGATGACCGTGATAGGCGGGTATCGGCTCACCGTTCATCTCGAAGGCGAGCAGCGAATGAGCCTCGAGCGCCTTGGCGATCGGCACGCCCCGCGAGATCGGGATCTTGTCCGGATTGCCCGAGAGGTGGGTATCGGTGCCGTAATGACCGGTATAGACCGCCGACGACTTGAGGCCGGCCGCCTTCAGCACGTCCGCATAGCGCACGCCGGTCCATTCGGCATGGCCAATGGCGCCGACGGTCCACTGATTGCCGCTGACCGGCGGGTTGAACGAGGCACGGCCGTTGCCACCGCACTCGAGCTGGAGCTTGAGCTTCACCGGCTTGAAGCGCCGCTTCAGCTCATCGAGACCGAGCGTGAGCGGCCGCTCGACCTCGCCGTCGACGCTGAGCGACCAGCCGGAGGCATCGAGGCGGCGCGCAGCCTCCGGCATCACGCCGTTGTCGCGCACGAAATGACGTGCAATGGGCGTGATGTCATCGTCGAGCAGATGGGCCGGCGTCTCCGCGTTGATGGGCCGGTCACTGAGCACGACGAGCCCGTCCTTGCCCTCGAGCCTGAAGTCCGTCGCGTCCTGCGCGAGCGCGGCCGGTATGAGGCCGGACGGGAACGTGCGGTGGAAGACGAGCGGCGCGCCGACGGCCGCGGATACTGCTGCGAGTCCCGCGCCTTTCAGGAAGCCGCGGCGGTCCGCTTGTGCGCGTCGGCCGAACACGACGGCATCCGCGTGCTCCGGATCGTTCGCATAGAGCTCACAGAGCCCGCGTTCGTTGCTGGGTTTGTCCGTCATAGGTGGTCCATCCTGCAGTGTGAAGCGACTCTATGCATCAAAGGAACACGTAGCTCGGTCCGATGTCGGCGATGCGTCCGCGCGGGCGAACGCCACCACTTCGCGCGCACCGATACCCGAACTGCTGCCGGTCATCAGGGCGATGCGGTTGGCGAGCTTCGTGCCACTCTGAGGATACCGCGGCAGGCGTACGATCCGGGAACCGAACGCACTGATGAACGGTGCGGCCATCGACTCCGACATCGCGGCCTCCGACTTGCCACGGAATGACGAGCACTTCAGGGTCATAATCTTCTCAGGAAAAACCCGCTGCCGGAGACAACCCTGCCCAGACTAGCCCCCGCCCTGCTCGCCGCCAGCACACTGGCGCTCGGCGCCTGCCAGTACATGTCGTTTCGTGATGCGCCGGGCACGCCTGCCGTCTCCCCGCCCGCTGCATCTGTCGTGCCTGAAGCGCCGCCAACCGCCATGACCGAAGCCTGCGATGTGATCGCCAGCCGCGACTGGGAAGCCTGGATCAACAAGATGCCCGGTCCGAATGCCGTCCCCACCGTCCATGTCATCGGCAAGGTCGATGTACGGACACCCGGCTACACGTTCGAATGGGCTGAAGGACCGATGGATCGTTCGGCGATGCCAGTGCTGCGCCTGCGGCTGATCGCGAGGAAAGCGGACGGCATGATTGCGCAGATCATTGCGACCGAAGAAGTGAAGTATGAAGGACCCGCGCCCGGCACCGGCATCAGCCGCGTGATCATCGGTTGCGGCTCGGTCACGACCGGGCGATCAGGCCCTCGGTCATGAACTGTCCCCACAGCCTGTTCGTCCACTGCCGCGGTAGCGGATCAGGTGCTTCCAGGGTGGCGGTATAACCGTTCAAGCTTCTCCATGCCACATCCAGAGCAAACGATATGTACCCTGTTACCGAGGCATCCGCCCCGTGCGTCCACGTGTACGGAAATCGTCCCCTCAGGACTGCACAATCGCTCCATGAAAGCACCGCATCATCCCTTCCGCCGTCGCGCTGGCGCCCTGACTGGCTGCTGGCGTGCATTGCTGCTGGTGGGTGCAGCCTCTCTGAACGGCTGCGCGACATCGCGGGGCGACAGCAGCGACAAAGCAGCGCCCGACTCGATTGCTGCCAGCGCCGCGCCGTTGTCATTTGAAGTGGATGTGCTCAGCGACAATCGCCGCATTGCCAGACATCTGCAACGCTACCTCGACATCCAGCGCTTTTCGAGCTTCCCGGATCTGCAGGCCGGCGAACTGCGCCGCCTGCTGGGTGAGGTTGAGTCCAATGCGCGCGACTTGCTGGCCGCGCTGGGCTATTTCTCGCCGCAATTGAGCCTTCGCGCGGAAGACCTCCCTGACAAGCCAGGCGGATCGCAGCGCATCGTCATGGAGGTTGATCCTGGCGAACAGGCGAAGATCGAGAGCCACGACATCCGCTTCGCCGAGCCGATGAACAGCGATCCGGCTGGCCAGGTTCAGCGTCGTGCCATCCTGACCAACTGGTTGCTCAAGGACAACGATCGCTTCTCACAGGAAGAATGGGACGCCGCAAAGACCGCGGGATTGAGGACACTGCAACGCGAGCGTTACCCGACCGCACGCATTGCCGACAGCAAGGCCACGGTCAATGCCGACACCAGCCGCGCCGCACTGCAGGTGACCTATGACGCTGGATTTGCCTACCGCTTCGGTGCGCTGAAGCTCGAAGGTGTGAAACGCTACGACGCAGAAGGCATTCGCAACATCGCGCGGATTCCGACGGGTGACGTTTACCGCGAGCAGGCGTTGCTCGACACCCAGCAGCGGCTGGTCAGCAGCGGCTACTTCGATTCCGCCTTCCTGATGCTCGACAGCAGTGAGCGCAATCCGGAGCAGGCTACGGTGGTCGCGCAGCTGCGCGAGGCCAGGATGCAGAAGATCGTGTTCGGCCTGGGACTCAGTACCGACACCGGCCCGAGAGTGTCGGTGGATCACACGCACAACAGGATGTGGCCGCTGGGATGGCAGGCGCTGAATCAGGCTGAGGCAGGCCCGCAAAGGCAGTCTCTAGTCACAAACTGGACCGACATGCCAAAGGCTTCCGGATGGTCATGGAGCACCGGCCTCAAGATTGAGCGTTCGGACTACGGTGACATCAAGGCCAACAGTGTCTCACTGAACGGCGGTCGTTCACGCTCGGCGGACAAGACGGAGCGTCGCTACACCCTGCACTATGACGCGAGCAACGCCGAGGGCATTGAGGCACCCGACAGCAGCTCCTCATTGTTGGGCAACTATGCCTGGACCGGTCGTTACTTCGACGACCGCATCAATCCCACCCGTGGCCATGGCATTGGGGCAGAGGCGGGCGTCGGTTTGACCGTGACGCCTGAGCGCGATCCATTTCTCCGACTCAATGTGCGGGCCCTGCAGCTGCTGCCCTTCGGCGGGCGCAACCTGGCAGGCAAACGCAAACGTCTGGCGCTGCGCGCCGAGGCCGGCGCCGTGTACGCCGCCGACAATGTGAACATTCCGGTCAACCTGCTGTTCCTGAGTGGCGGCGATACCACGGTGCGCGGCTACCGATTCCAGAGCATCGGCACGCCGCTGGAAGACGGCAGCAACTATGGTGCACGCTACATGGCGATCGCGAGCGTCGAGTTGCAGCACCCCATCACCGTGTCTGGCGATGCCGCGAGCTTCGAGCAAACTCTCTTCCTGGATGCCGGCGCCGCCGCCGACAAACTCGGCGACGCGGTCATCTACCCCAGTGTGGGCACGGGAGTGCGCTGGAGCAGTCCGGTGGGGCCGATTCAGGTTGATCTGGCGTATGGCACCAAGACTCAGAACTGGCGTGTGCACCTGCGCATGGGATTCCAGTTCTGATGACCGCCGCAGCAGCCCAGCCACCGACCCGCAGACGCTGGCGCCGCGTGTGGCCCTGGTTGCTGGGCATATTGCTGGCACTGCTGTTGCTGCTGGCGGGCATCGGATGGTGGGCGGGAAGCGAGAGCTCGCTGCCGCGCGCACTGAGCGTGATGCAGCGATTCCTGCCGGACGATCAGCAACTGGTGTTCAGCGATGCGCAGGGATCGATCACCGGCGGCGGCCACATCGGCAGACTGCAGTGGCACAAGCCTGGCATCACGGTAACCATCGACGACCTGCAGCTCGAGTGGTCGCTGCGACAGCTGTTCGGCCGCGATCTGCGCGTGCGCACGTTGGCCGCGCGCAATGTGCATGTGCGGTTGACAGCGCAACCGGACAAGCCGGACGAACCGTTCACAATGCCAGCGAATGTTTCGCTGCCCGTCAAGGTGACCCTGCCGCTCACCGTTGCCCGCGTGCAGATCGAAACCATCGATGCAGACGGCGCCTCGAGTACGCTGGAGCTCGACGATCTCGCCGCCCTCTATCGCTACGATCGCGTGCAGCATGCACTGCGCCTCAGCAGCCTGCGCTATGACCAGAGCCATCTGCAGGCCGAACTGCAATTGCAGCAGCGGGATCTGAGATTGTCGGCGAAGTTCGCCGCCGCCCTGCGTGATCTCACGCCGAATGCACCCTTCGCGATGCTGTCGAGACTGCACGTAGATGGCCGCCTGGCCGGCGGCGACGACGCCACACTCAACCTGCAACTGGATGCCACGCAGCAGGCGCACGATGCGCCGCAGCCGAATGCTGCGAAGCTGCTGATTGAACTGGCCAAGCTGCCCACCGCAGTGGGCGCAGAAATTCATGCTCAAGCCACGATTCATCCCTGGCGCCCGCAACCGGCGCAACAGATCGAGCTTCAGGCCAGCGGATTGAACGCCCACGCATTCCACAAACGGGCTCCCGTCACTGCACTGCGTGGACGCGCCAGTCTGCAGCCCGTGGGCGACACGGCCAGCGCAACCTGGGATGTGATTCTGGATTTTGCCAATGACCTGGCCGGTCCGCTGGATAGCAATCGCGCGCCGGTGGACCGTTTGCAGGCTGAGGTGCGCATCGGACCGGAGCAATGGCGCGCTGATACGCTGGAGCTGCAGATCGGTACCGGTCGCGTGCAGTTGCAGGGCGAGTACGCACCACACACCCAGCTTCTCGATCTGCGTGGCGACCTGCAGCGTCTGCAGCTGCGGCGGATACACAGCAAGCTGGCTACCGATGTCGCATCGCGGTTGTCCGGCAAGCTGACGGTCGCCGGCACGCTGCAGCAAGGTCTTGTCTTCAATGCCGACCTGGCCGGCGACGCAGCAGGCGCCGACGTTTCGAGACAGCGCACGCGGTGGGAAATCCGTTCCGTACAGGCAAAGGGAAAGTGGTCACCGACACGGCTGGCCATCGAGCGCATCCATCTGGATGCGTTCCAGGCTGTAGTGGACGGCAGTGACATCGACGTGGTGTTGCCCGGGCTGGATTCAATCAAGGCCCGCGTCACCGCTGCGGCGCCAGGTGTGAAGCTCGCGGCCGATGGCGTGATGCTGCGGCAGTCCGGCGAAGGCAAGCTATCCGTGCAGCTGACCTCGGCTGAAACGATGGTGGCCTGGTTGCAACGCCTGCCACTGATCGGCGAGCGTCTGCAGGAGCTGCAGGCCGCAGGCGCCGCGAGCCTTGAAGCCGACTGGCGCGGCGGCTGGCAGCAATGGGCGGCTGGCCTGAAAAATCCGGCGACGCAGCCCAAACTTCGCCTGAATGCAATCGCTCACGCCGACGGCCTGCGCATCGATGTGCCCGTCGCACCCGGTGAGCCTGCCACACGCTTCGATGTGCAGGAGCTGGATCTCGATCTTCAGGGCAATCTGTCGGCCGCCACGCTCGCGATCAGTGGCGACGTGCGCGCCAACGACACCCACGCCATGCTCGACGCGCGCTTGCGGACAACGCAAGAGCGCGGAACGGGTGGGGCGCCGCGCTGGAAAATCGCGGTGGAGAAGTTCGTTGCGTCGGCGAGCCGGCCAGAGCAAACCCAACCCTGGCAATTGCAGCTGTCGGAGAATCTGCAGATCACTGTGCAGACCGGCGTCAACCTCGAAATGCGTGCCAGCGCCGGCAGCGCCTCGCTATTGGCCCCGCTTGGTGCGGGCGTCCGGGACGAACCGCTGAAGCTGGCGTGGCAACCGCTGCTGTGGCAACGCACTTCCCGTGGCGCAACGAAGCTGCAGAGCACCGGCGTCGTCACCGGTATCCAGCCCGCATGGATTGATGTACTGCTTGCCCGCAAGGGTGAGGGTCCGCTGGCCCGCGCCGGCATGCGCACAGACCTGCAGCTCAGCGGCGGGTGGGAAATCCAGATGACCGACAGCTTGAACATCCGCGCGCACCTGAGGCGCGAGCGCGGCGATCTGTGGCTATTCGAATCCGGGACCGCTGCCGGCATCCGCACGTTTGACGTCGAAGTGCAGTCAACCGACGAGAACGTGAATCTCGCGCTGAACTGGGATTCGGAACGCGCCGGCGTCATCACCGCCCGCATCGGCGCACAGCTTGCGCGGCGGACCGGAGGATGGACCCTGCCGGACACCGCACCGCTGTCGGGAGTCATACAGGCGCGCCTGCAGGATCTGAGCGCCTGGGCGTTTCTTGTGCCGCCGGGCTGGCGCATTCAGGGCGCACTGGATGCGAACCTCCGTCTGGCAGGCACTGTGCAGACACCGCAGCTCTATGGCGACATCGCGGGCACGGGATTGAACCTGCGCTCGATACTCGACGGCGTCGACCTGCACGATGGCACGCTGCGCGCGACCGTCGCTGGCGCCCGCGTCGAGATCGCCGAACTCATTTTTCACGGCGGCACCGGCAGTGGCGCCTACGTGCGAGGGCCGAGCGGCAATCGCACTCAGCCACCGACACAGCGCGGCCGAATGACCGCCAGCGGCAGCATCGACTGGAGTGGCGTGGCCAATGCCAGCGCCGCCGAGTCCGGCATCGTCATGGACCTGCGCGCAGAGTTGCAGAAGATGCAGGTGCTGGTGCGCAACGATCGCCAGATGACGCTCAGCGGTGACCTGTCCGCCGGCCTCGAACAGGGTGCACTGCGCGTGCGTGGTGATATCCGTGTCGACCGCGCATCGATCGTGCTGCCGGAAGCCAGCGCACCCACACTGGGCGACGACGTGGTGATAGTGCGCAACACGTCCCTGAAGAATCCCGGCGCCATCGAAGCACGCCAGGCACGGGGCGCGCTGCAGACGCGCAAGCCCATCGACATGGAGATGAAGCTTGATCTCGGGCGGGACTTCGCAGTGAATGGCCAGGGAATCAGCACCCGCCTTGAAGGCGAACTGACCGTGCGTAGCACCACCAACGGCAATGGTCCGTTCAGCGTTTTCGGCGAGGTGCGCACGGACGCGGGCCGCTATCGCGCCTGGGGTCAGGCGCTGAATGTCGAAGCCGGCGTGGTGCGGTTCAACGGTTCTTATGCCGACCCGTCACTGAACCTGCTGGCGATCCGCCCGGACATTGAAGTACGCGCGGGTGTGCGCGTCACAGGCACGCTGAACGCACCGCGCGTGCAGCTCTATTCGGATCCGGAGCTGCCCGAGGGAGAAAAGCTTTCGTGGGTGGTATTGGGGCGTGCGACGGTCAGCGGCGGCGCAGAAGGCACATCGATGCAGAGTGCCGCGCTGGGTCTGGCGGCCCGCCAGTTCGGCGGCAAGCTCGCCTCGGGATTGGGGCTGGATGAACTGGGCCTCGGCGCCAGCAGCGTCTCGATCGGCAAGCGGCTATCCGACGAGCTTTACCTGACGTATCAGGCAGGACTATCCGGCGCAGCGAGCACGCTATTCATCGTCTACGACATCACCCGTCGCCTCTCGGTCCGCGGCGCGACTGGCGAGGTCAGCGCGGTCGATCTTGTCTACACGATTTCGTACGACTGAGCTGTCACCAGCCTGTTTCTCAGCGTCTGCTGCTTGCCGTGGAAATTGTAGCGATCTGGTACCAGGAAGGTGGCCGAGATAGCCTGGGATTCGAACCCGCGAGGGCCGTGAAGCCCCGCCGGTTGAAGGGGGTCGTGAAGGCGAGCGATCGAGCTGGCCGCGCAGCTGAGCATGGAGACGCTGCTCAGCATCAACTTCCTGCCCAACGCCGTCTACCAGCCCGCCGCCTGCCTGAGAAAGACTTTTGAGGCGGCGACGGCGGCCAACTTTCCCGTGCACCACCTGATGTTCGAGGTGACCGAGACCGAGCCCGCGCGTGACGCAGGACACCTGCGTTCGATTTTCAAGGAGTACAAGCGCCACGGCATGATCACGGCGATCGACGACTTCGGCGCCGGCCATTCCGGGCTCAATATGCTGGCGGACTTTCAGCCGGATGTCGTCAAGCTCGACATGGCCCTGATCCGCAACATTCATCTCGACCGGGTGCGTCGTTCGATCGCCAAGTCCATCATCTCGCTGTGCGCGGACTTGAACATGTCGGTGATTGCAGAGGGGGTCGAGACCCTGCACGAAGCGATCGCGATGCGCGAGCTTGGCGTGCGCTTGTTTCAAGGCTATCTGTTTGCACGGCCCGCAGTCGAGCAGCTGCCACTCGTGCCTGCGCAGATCATCGCGGCGGTGTGTACTGGCCATGAGGCTGCGCTGCTCGGAGCCACCGATCAAGACTTCCAGCAGCGACGCGCCAGACCCTAGAGAAGGTCTTCGAGGTGACCTGCGGCCTCGCGGTGGTAGCGACCCAACTTGGCCGTTGATTACCACTTGCAGAAGCTTGCGCACTTCCTCAAGCCGAGGCGAGCCCGGGCGCGCCGCCTGAGATCCATAAACGCGCGGTGCAGGTGCGCCAGAATCTTCGCGACTCACTTCCATTCGATCGTCGTGGGCTGCACCGTGGCCTGCTTGGTACGCACGAACACATGCATCACGTCGAACTCGGCGGCGTGGAGGTCCGCGAAGCGGATCGCGTTCAGTTTGTAGCCTCCTCGAGCCGGCGCTGGCGTTCTTCAGCCTCGAGCCGCTCATTCTCGATGTGGGTCAGCACGCCTTCTACGTCGGCGGCCGTTTCGTCGAACACGAACCGGCCCGTGAGTTCGCTGTCCGGCATGAGCTCGCCAGCCTCGAACAGTGCCCAGATCTCGTGTGCGTAATGGGTCTGCAGCAGTTCCGGCGCGGCCCGACTGAAGGCGTCGCGCAGGTTGTTGAGGTCGCGCTCCAGCATCCGGAATGCGTTGTTGTTGGCGGCGGCATCGACCGCCTGCGGCAGGTCGATGATCACCGGCCCGCCGGCATCGACAAGCACGTTGAACTCGGACAGGTCCCCGTGGATCAGTCCCGCACAGAGCATCAGCACGACCTGCCGGACCAGGAACGCATGCCACTCGCGCGCACGCTCCGGTGTCAGCTCCACCTCGCCGAGCCGCGGCGCGGGATCCCCGTCCGCATCGCCGATCAGCTCCATCACCAGCACGCCGTCGAAGACGCCGAAGGGTCTTGGCACCCGGACGCCTGCGGCATCGAGGCGGTACAGGGCTTCGACCTCAGCGTTCTTCCACTGGGCTTCCTGCAGATCCCGGCCGTGGCGGCCATTGCGCCGCATCGCGCGGGCGTCGCGGCTGCCACGGGTCTTGCGGCCTTCCTGGTACTGCGCGAGACGATGGAAGCCGCGGTGGTTCGCGTCCTTGTAGACCTTCGCGCAGCGCAACGTATCGCCGCTCAGCACGAGGAACACGGTGGCTTCTTTGCCGCTCTTGAGCCGCTTGACGACGGAGTCGATCACACCGTCCTCGATCAGGGGCCGCAGGGAGTCGGGAGTCTTCAAAGGCCGCGTAGTGTACCGGTTCAGCGCCCCCGCCGCGAACCGGTCAGGGCGCGAGCAGCGCTGCGCCATGCCGTGGCTGCAGCGACTGGGATGGTTGCAAAGGTTCGTATCGCTTTTCCGGCAGAATGCCGGTCAAAACATGCCGCTTACAGAAGGCGGCCGGCAATAGTCGGCGAAACTCACCGTCACCGGCAGGCCATCGCCGTACTCACACGGGTTGTAGTTGATCCCGCTTTCGTCACGCCGGTGACTTGAATCCCTTTGCTACGAGATAAACTTCCTGCGACTCCTTGCGCGACGCCGCAGGCTTTCGAACCGACACCTTGGTGAAATGCGTCCTCAGCTCCTTCAGAAACTGCTCTGAGCCTGAACCCTGAAACATCTTTGCGACGAAGCTTGCGCCGGGCAGGAGCGTCTGCTGTGCAGCGTGGAGCGCCAGCTCCAGCAAATGCATCGATGCGGCCTGGTCAGCCGAAGCGATACCGGAAATGTTCGGTGCGAGATCTGAAACGATGAGATCGAATTTTCCGCTATCCAGCCAGGCGAGCAACTGCTGCAAAGTGGCGTCCTCGGTGAAGTCGCCCTGGATGAAATCGACGTTGCTCAGGGCGTCCATGGGGAGTATGTCCGTGGCCAGCACGCGACCTTTACGTCCAACGAGCTTGCCGGCAACCTGCGCCCAACCGCCTGGTGCCGCGCCCAGATCAAGAATCCGCATGCCAGCGCGGAGCAGGCGATCTTTCTCATTCAGCTCGATCAGCTTGTAAGCCGAGCGCGAGCGATAGCCGTCCTTCTGCGCCTGCTTGACGAATGGGTCGGAGAGGTGTCGGGCAAGCCACCTCGAGCTGCTTTTTGATCGAGCCATTTCCTGAAAGCAACCGCGCTAGGATGGTGCCACTCTACCCCTCTGCCGCATAGCACGGCCAGGAAGTCGGCGGTGATCCGCATTACTGAACTGCCATTGCCGCTGGACTACGCGCGCGACACCCTGCGTCAGGCCATCCTGAAGCGCCTGGCCATTCCCGCGACGGATCTACTCGACTTCACTTTGTTCAAGCGTAGTCATGACGCGCGTCGAAAGAGCAGCGGCATTCTGTTCATGTGCATTGTTGACCTCAGCGTTCGAGATGAGGCGTCGGTGCTGGCGCGTTTCGCTGCCGACCAGAAAGTGAGCCTTGCACCGGACACGGCTTACCACGCCGTGGCGAGGGCGCCAGCACAACTCCAGGAACGCCCCCTGATCGTGGGATTCGGCCCTTGCGGACTATTTGCCGCGCTGTTGCTGGCGCAGATGGGTTTCAAACCGATTGTTCTCGAACGCGGGCGCGACGTGCGCCGCCGCACCCGCGATACCTGGGCACTATGGCGCAGGAACACACTCGATGCCGAGTCCAACGTGCAATTTGGCGAAGGCGGCGCTGGTCTCTTCTCCGACGGCAAGCTCTACAGTCAGATCAAGGATCCGAAGTTCTACGGCCGCAAGGTCATGCATGAGTTTGTGCGCGCCGGTGCACCCGCAGAGATCCTGTACGTGAACAAGCCGCATATCGGGACGTTCCGCCTGACAGGCGTGGTGGCGGCGATGCGCGAGGAAATCATCTCCCTCGGGGGCGAGGTTCGCTTTGAGAGCAAGGTCACCGATCTGCTCATTGAAGCTGGACAGATCGAAGGTGTGGGACTTGCAAACGGGGAGGTGATTTCCGGTCGCCACGTGGTACTCGCACTGGGGCACAGTTCCCGCGACACCCTGCGGATGCTGGAGCAACGGGGCGTGTACATGGAAGCCAAACCGTTTGCCATCGGCTTTCGCGTCGAACACCCGCAGTCCATGATCGATGCGGCGCGTTTTGGTCGCTTTGCAGGTCACCCGGAACTGGGCGCCGCCGACTACAAGCTGGTGTATCACGCCCGCAATGGACGTTCGGTCTACAGCTTCTGCATGTGCCCGGGTGGCACGGTGGTTGCCGCCACTTCCGAACCGCAGCGCGTGGTGACCAACGGCATGAGTCAGTATTCACGCAAAGAGCGCAATGCCAATGCCGGCATTGTCGTTGCCATTGATCCCGAGAGAGATTTTCCTGGCGGCCCGCTGGCAGGGTTTGGTCTGCAGGAGGCGCTGGAATCCACCGCCTTTGAGTTGGGCGGGCGCGACTACTGCGCGCCGGCGCAGCTGGTTGGAGATTTTCTGCGTGGCAAGCCCTCGGCAAGTCTTGGCGAGGTCAAGCCCTCCTACACGCCGGGCGTGAAGCTGGGCAGCCTTGACACAGCACTGCCAGCCTTTGCCATTGAGGCGATACGCGAAGCGTTACCCCACTTCGGCAGGCAGCTGCGTGGCTTTGATCGTGACGATGCGGTTCTCACCGGCATTGAAAGCCGCACGTCCTCGCCGGTGCGCATCACCCGCGACGCGCAATCCCTGCAAAGCCTCAACGTGCGCGGGCTGTATCCTTGCGGCGAAGGTGCCGGCTACGCGGGTGGCATCCTTTCCGCCGGGGTTGATGGCATCAAGGTGGCTGAGGCCATCGCGCGGAGCCTGGCATGAATTTCGCCGACATCAAGAAGCTCCATCACCGCAAATACCGCGAGCAGTTCGGTTACTTCCTGGTGGAAGGCGAGCATCTGGTACAGGAACTGCAGAAAGCTGCGGAGCAAGACCCGCGCCTGCGCGCGAGCGAAATCTACTACACCCAGGAATACGCGCACCGGGTAACGCCCTTCAAGACTCACGTCGTCAACGCGCGCCACATGACCGAGCTCAGCGAAACGCGCTCACCGCAGGGGATTGCCGCCGTCGTGCCGCTGCTGGCACCGCCCGCAGCGCCGTCAGGTGGGCGCGCGGTCTACCTGCATCAGATCCAGGATCCGGGCAATCTCGGCACTATCCTTCGAACTCTTGCCTGGTTTGGCGGCTTCAGCTGCTTGCTGAGCCCGGACAGCGTCGATGTGCACAATGGGAAGGTCGTGCGTGCCAGCATGGGCGCAGTATTTCATGTGCCGGTCGAAGCGGGTGTTCCCCTGCATACGCTCCCGCAGCGCTTCAAGCGACTTGCCTGTCTCGACCTTGTGGGTCGTTCGATCGCAACGCCAGCGTTTCAGGATTTCGACTGCTACATCTTTGGCAATGAAGGGCGCGGATTGCCGCGCGAGACGCTGGCTGACTTGAACACCGAGGCCTTCACCATCGCCGGTGCCGGAACCATGGAGTCTCTCAACGTCGCCGCAACCTTGAACATCTGTCAGTACGAGTTGCATCGTGCGTAGCCAGCACGACGACAAACCGCAGGACCCACGACTCTCCAAGTTGATGGGCGAGCTCGGCCTGTGCTCGCGACGCGAGGCAGAAGTATGGATCGTGAAGGGCTGGGTGAAAGTCGACGGCAACGTCGTCGATAAGCTCGGCGTGCGCGTCTCGCCCCGGGCGCGAGTCGAGATCGATCCGGCCGCGCGCGATCAACAGAGCGAAAGCGTGACGATACTGATACACAAACCCATCGGCTATGTCTCAGGGCAGGCCGAGGATGGCTACGAACCCGCGGTGGCGCTGATCCGGCCCGAGAATCGCTGGTCTGCGGATCCATCACTTCTTCAGTTCAAGCAGGCGCACCTGCGTGGCCTCGCTCCGGCTGGACGATTGGATATCGACTCCACCGGGCTGCTGGTTCTGACACAAGACGGCCGCGTCGCGAAGCGGCTGATCGGCGAGAACTCATCGGTCGAGAAAGAGTATCTGGTCCGCGTTAAAGGCTCGCTTGCAGAGGCAGGCATGAACCGGCTGCGGCACGGCCTTAGCCTCGATGGCGTGCAGCTGAGACCGGCACAGGTGTCGTGGCAGAACAGTGATCAGTTGCGCTTTGTGCTGAGACAGGGCCGCAAACGCCAGATCCGCCGCATGTGCGAGCTCGTCGGTCTAGAGGTCATCGGTCTGAAGCGTGTGCGCAGCGGCAGTGTGATGCTCGGTAGCCTGCCGGTGGGAAAGTGGCGGTATCTGCGGCCGGACGAACAGTTCTGATTCCATACCGGTACCGGCGTGTTGGCCTGCTACGTCATGATGATGTCCGTGGTCGGCTGGGACAGACGGTCGCAGATCCGCCGATCGCGGTGCAGTAGGGCGCGTGCGTACCGACACGTCGCACGGCTTTGACGCCAACGGCTCAACGGCGTTGACGACACGCGCGTTTGGCACGTGAATGCTTCGGCATGGCTGCGGTGGTGAAAGATGGCGGCGGACGCGCACGCAACGGCGGGCGCAGCACTGCAAAAATCATTCGCCGAATAGGCTCAGCTGGCCGATCGTTGGGTAAGCAATAAATCGGCCAGCAGATCCGGCTCGTTCTTGGATTCATCGTTGTTAGAACGCAAGAACGCAATGCAGTCTTCCGCTAACTGCGGTTCGGCAAACAAAAAACCCTGCCCGTAACGGCATCCCAACTTCAGCAATGTCTGCGCTTGGGGGTAGCCTTCGATTCCCTCAGCTACCACGTCGATACGCATCTGCCGCGCGATGGCCAGGATGGCGCTAACAATGGCAAAATCATTGGGATCATTAACCAAATCGCGAATAAAGCTGCGGTCGATCTTTAAGCGATCCACGCGCCAACGCTTCAGGTAGCTGAGGCTGCTGTAGCCTGTGCCAAGATCGTCAATCGCGATCCTGAAACCCGCGTCACGCAGGTTGGCGATCATGTCGTGGTGTGGCTTTCCCGGCGCACTTCCGGCATTGAACAACGCGCGTTCGGTCAACTCCAACTCCAGCATGTCCGGCCCAAAGCCACTGACGGACAACAATTTGCACAATACGTTGGCCAGATCGCCCTGGCGCAGCTGAGCCGGCGCCAGGTTGACCGAGATCGGCACCAGCGCCAGATTGGCTTGCTTCCATGTACACAGGTCGTGAATCACATGCCGCAACACGAAATTGCCGATCGGTACAATTAATCCTGAATCCTCTGCGACTTCGATGAATGCGTCAGGTCCCACCATGCCGTCCGTTGGATGCAGCCACCGAACCAATGCTTCCATTCCAACAACACGGTTGTTGCGTAGATCAATAATTGGCTGATAAGCAACATCGAATTGATTCAACTTGATGGCGGCGCGCAGATCGGCTTCCAGCGACACGCGCTTCTTCAAGTTTTCCGTCATCTCCGCGCGGAACATCTGAAACTTGTTGCGGCCACCCTCTTTCGCCTGGTACATGGCGGAATCGGAGTGCTTCAATAATTCGCTAATGTCTGCGCCGTCGCGGGGGTAGAGGCTGACGCCAATACTCGCCGTCGTCACCAGCAAATGGCCGTCGATCGAAATCGGCTGGTCGAGTTCCCGATTGATCCGGCGCGCGGCCTGATGAATCTGATGCATGTCGGCGGCGTTACGCATGACCACTACAAACTCATCGCCGCCCATTCTGATGACAACGTCCTGTTCGCGCGTGGTCGTGCGGATGCGCCGCGCAACTTCCTGTAACAGGCGGTCGCCCACCTCATGGCCTCTCGAGTCATTCACATGCTTGAAGTGATCGAGGTCAATAAACATGACCGCCAGCATGTGCTGATGCTGCTTAGACTCCGCAAGCGCTTGCGGAAGATAGGCCGTCAAATAATGCCGGTTCGGTAAACCGGTCAACTGGTCAACTGGTCAACTGGTCAACTGGTCATGATGCGCCAGATGGTCCAGCCGCTGCTGGTTCTCCAGCAATTGCGCTTCAATTTTTTTGCGCAGGCTAACATCGTGGGTCAATAGCGCTGCCAGCTGCCTACCGTCGCTTTGCATCAGCGTGCAGTAGACTTCGACCTCGGACAGGCAGGAGTCGGCGCGTTTCTCATACCAGCTGAATGTGGCACCCGAACCAGCGTTGCCGATCTGCGAACCAAGGTTGCCGGGGCAGCGATCGGTGGGTGCGAAAAGCTGATCGAGTTTAAGACGGCCAAGCTGTGCACGCGAATAACCTGCACGCGATAACAGCGCTGGATTGACATCGACGACCCGCATCGACTCGAGGTCGGCCAGCACCACGCCGTTGGTAGCCTCTTCGACGAATGCGCGATAGAACAGGTTCTGTTTGGCGGTTCCAAACTTTAGCAGGCGCAGTGTTTTGGACCACATACTGTGCATGGTGTTGCGCGCGACCGAGCTCCCTGGTTAACCAGTTTTTCAGGCTAACAAGGTTTTGGAGCCTCGCCACGCGTACCAGTGCCACCGCCGTGCAGGACAGAACGGAACTGCGTCGCAGACCGATCAGTTCATTGTTTCAGGCAGCCATTCGACGCCGGGTTTTCGGACTGGCCGGCGTCTACGTCAGATGGGCAATGATCCATCAGTTTAAAAACATGGATAGCGATCAATTCAGCCTGCGAGGCGTGTCTGGCGCACCTCGCCTCGCCCGCCCTCGCCAGCGCATCAAACTCGGCGTGCCCCATGCCGTCGACTCGGCCCGAAAGCGTGAGCAGCTCGCCATGTGGCGCGTGATCAGATCTGCACCGATGCTCTCGATCGCGACCTTGGGTCTGCGCTGCCTGAGCCATCGGCAACCCCTCCAAATAGGAGTCCACTAACCGATCCCGTCTCGGCATCGCGGTCCCTCCCAACGAAAAAGGTGGCGCGCGCTCGCGCGCTCCCGCCTGCACGCTATAGAACCCAACGATAGGGGCCGCTCGTGTCCGCGTTGAGCGCGGATAGGAAAACGCAAACCACCCTGCACGCTCAGCCAATTCGTGGAACGGCCCTTGTGGTTCGGGCGAACCTACCACCCGCGGGCCTTGCCCGGTGAATCAGGCTGTCCGGAGACCCTGCCGGAATCCCGCCGCAGTGCGCGCAGCGGTCGACGACGCACGCCACCGCCTGGTGCCTCACCGCGGGCCCGGCCATTTTTTTGCGTTGATGTCCTGCAGAATGGCCTTGTCGAGGCTCAGGTCGGCTACCAGACACTTTAGCCTCGAGTTCCCACTTCTTCCTGCGACAGAGCCTCTGCTCGGAGACACCGAACTGTCGGGTGGCGTCCGCCACCGACATGCACAGCTTCGCCTGCTTCAGTACGGCCAGAGTTACGCGCCCCTGCGGCGCCCCTGCAGCGCCCCTGCGGCGCCCCTGCGGCGCGCCAAACTGATTTCGCAATCGGTACTGCAACCTTGTTCCTGTATCATTTTTCCCCATGAAACTGCTGTCTCGCCTGTTTCGCACCCGGCCGCCGCCGCTCGCTACGGTCGCTGTCGAGCCTCCTCCCGTGGCGGCCGCGCCCGCACCGCCGGCGGTCGATCCGGCGGAACAGCAACAGCTGCTGCGCGCAATCGACTCTGGCTCGATGGAATCCACTGAACTCATGCGGCTCGCCGTTGAGGCCCAGACCACCCGCCTGCGGCAGGCGGCTGCATCCGCGATTCAGGATCCGGCGTTATGGCAGGAACTGCTGCCGCGCCTGCGCGGCCGCGACAAGGCTGCGTACAAGCTGATCAAGCAGCGCCTCGACGCGCTGCTCTCAGCGCAACGCAACCTGGCCCAGGCCAATAGCGACGCCGAGGCGCTGTGCGCCTCAATCGAAAAGCACGCCGCAAAACCGCATGACGCGCTGTACGCGCCGACGCTGGGGTCCTACACCATGCGCTGGCAGACTCTGCCCGCCGAGGTTGATGCTGCGATTCGTCTGCGCGGCCAGCAGGCCATCGATCACGGCCAGCAAGTCATCGCGGCGCATCAGCGCGAGCTTGCGCGCGTCGCCGCCGAGCGTGCGGCCGAACAAGCCCGGGCAGGCGCGCTCAAGGCCGAACTGCTGGCGCAGCAGCAGGCGGCCGACGCACAAGCCGCTGCCGATGCGAGCGAACAGGCTGCGGTGGATCAGGCCCGCGAGGCGGCGGCCGAGGCCGAAACACAGCTGCTCACCGAGAAGCAGTCCGCCGACGCGCAGACCCAGGCCGAGATCGTCAGTCTGATTCGCCTCAGCGGCGCAGCCTTAGGTCGTGGCGATACGCGCAAGTCCGCAAGGTTCCGCCAGTCCATCGAAGCTGCATTGCCAGAGGCGCCGGCGTTGCCGCCACACCTTGCGCGCAGCCTCGAACAGCTCGACACGCGCCTCAACGAGCTGCGGCAGTGGAAGGACTATGTCGCCGCGCCCAAGCGCATCGAGTTGATCGAGGAGATGGAAGCGCTGATCGGAGTGGACGAGGCGCCGGAAACGCTGGTGGAACACATCCGCGCTCTGCGCCAGGAATGGCGCACGCTCAACAAGGGCCTCGCGGTCGAGGCCACTGCCGAGGCAGAACGATTCGAGCAAGCGTTCACGACTGCGTTCCGGCCCTGCCAGGTCTACTTCGCCGAGCAAGCTGCGATTCGCCGCACGAACGTCGATGCCCGCAGGCAGGTACTCGAGGGCGTGCTGGCGTTTGAGGTCGGCCTTGATGCAGAGCAGCCCGATCATCCGCTGATCATGCGCGTGCTGCGCGAAGCACCGCGGGAATGGCGCAGCCACGCGCCCGTCGATCGCGATGCCAGCCGTCCGCTCGATGCGGAATTCTTCAGCGCATTGGATCGGCTGCGCGCCAAAGTCACCGCCTGGTACGCGCGCAACACCACTGACAAGCAGGCGCTGGTCACCCGCGCGCAGCAGCTCACGACGACCGCGGACCTCTCCCGCGCCATCGACGAAGTGAAGCGTTTGCAGACGCAATGGAAGACGACCGGTCCCGTTCCTCATGCACAATCCCAGTCCATGTGGGAGGAGTTTCGCGCTCTGTGCGACGCTGTGTACGAACGTCGCCAGCAGGAGTTTGCGCAGCAATCTGCAACGCTCGAGCAGGCAAAGTCCGAGGCCGCAGCCTTGTGCGAACAGATCGAACAGGGGAGCCAGCAAGGCCCGGCGGATCGCCCCAGCGGCGAAGCCACGCTGCGCGCGTGGCAGGATGCGTTCAATGCTCTGGGCGAGCTGCCGCGCAACGACGCACGCAATCTGCGCGAGCGCTACCAGCGCGCGATATCCAAGTATGAATCGCAAATCGCCGGACTCGCGCAGCGCGATGCCGAAGCCGCCGAGACCCACGCCCTCACCGCCGCGCGGCACGTACGCGCCTACCAGCGTGCCGTCATCCAGGGCGATGCCGCCCGCGAAGATCTGAGAGCATCCGCCGAAGCCTTCATCGCCAGCGTCCGACGCTGGCCGAACAAAGGCATCCTGCAGGCGCTGCGGCAGTCGCTCAATCGTGCCGACTCACCGGAGTTCACCAAGCCCGATGACGCCACGCGCGAGCAGGCCCTGCGCTTGCTCTGCATCCGCGCCGAGATCCTGTGCGGCACCGCAACACCGCCGGAAGATGCCTCCCTGCGCCGCGATCAGGAAATGCAGTTGCTGCGCCAGGGCCTCGGCCAGGCGCGGCAAGCAGATGATCGCGTGTGGGAAGCCATGGCCATCGAATGGCTCGGCCTCAGTGCCGCAGAGACTGCGGTGCATGACGAACTGGAGCGGCGGTTCATGCGGTGCTTGAAGCGCCGCGAGCGGTAGAACTGCAGCGATCGTGGAACAGATTGGAAACGCCTTGTTCACTCCCACGCATTTTTTCCGAAACTCGCAAGTTGCCATTGCTACTGCAGAACTTACGGTTGCGATGTGCGTTTACCGTCAACCTTACCGTCGAAATGCGCCGCTTGGCGGCGTCGCAGACGGACAGAGCGCGAAAGACCGGAGTCATGCCACGGTTACTCCGAGATGCCATTCAGTTCAGAGCTGCTACTGCGCCCGCCCGCATCCAACTTGCTCAGTACGCCGCGCACGAGCAGATCGGTGATATCGCGCAGTCTCTTGGCAAGCACGGCATCGAGAGTGTGCTGTGCCGGATCCACAGCGCAATGCAGAGCGTCGAGAGACCCCGCAAGCCACTCGGTGACAGCCATCGAGCGCTTCTGTGTTCGCGCCAGAATGTCGTAGTAATCCTTGCGCCCGCGCTGGATCTGCGCGCGATGGATGAACGCACGGAAAAGACATCGAGGTGTTCACCCTCGATCTCGCTGGTCTTGACCACTTCGTCGGTGAGCGTTTCCAGGCTAGCCTGATCGCGCAGCGCCATTCCAACGTCTGCCAAGCGGCCCATCAACATCCCCTGAGCAGGCGGCTTGCCGCGGTCCAAGGACTGGCCAGCGAGGTCAGGTCAAAACGCCCATTCGGTCAGTCGCGGGACTGCCAGATGTACCTGCATGCACCGCCATTCATGCGGAGTTTAAAGGCCACATTCCCCGCAGGGGCAAGTTACTCGCCGCGCATGCGGACAGTACTTTCAAACGACCTACTCTGCACCTGCCCTGCCGGCTGCGGTTTCTCAGGCAGCAAGCGATCATCATCTTGACTCAGGAGCGCATCCAATCAGCCGCGCCTGTGTGGGCGGTGCCCGTGCGCCGAGCGGCGGCTCGGCTGGGTGCTGATCAGGGGCCGTCTTCTCCGGCTGTGCCAGGATCTTCGCGATGACCTGCAGCTCTTCGATGCTGGCGAGGATCGCAAGCGCCTCGTCGCAGCGGGCGCAGGCCTCGATATCGATCCCGAAGACGCGCTTCAGTTGCACCCGCGGTGGCGGCACCAGCGCGGCAAGCCGCTGCAATCCGGTCAGCAGCCGCAGATCGCCTGATCATCACCGCGTGCAACGTCACGCCCGAAGGCTGGGAGGCAAAGGCGGTGAAAACCCAGTACCTGCTCGTGGCCGCACGGTCCTGACGCCCAAGCGCTACGTCGCCTTGTCGCCGGAGTCCGCGAGAACCGTGCCCGGTGGAATTCTCGGCTTCAGCGCGCCGCTTCGATACGCGAGTTCCAGCGCGGATTGCAGCCAGCGCAGGCGCTGCTCAGGCGTGCGCCTGAGGAATGACCAGCGGCGCAGCGCTTCGGCATCATCGTAGCTGCCCCAGCTCGGGGGCGGCGTTGGCGCATTCGGATCGAACTCAGGCATGGCCTTAGCCTACAGCAGGCGGCGCAGCGACTCGATATCGGCCTGATCCCGCTCACGACCGGTGATCTCCTTGAGGCGGATGAGATCGGCGCGTGAGGCGATGCGCACGTCTGTGTCGCCGATGCGGATGACGTCGGCGCGTGCCCAAAGTTCGGCGAACGGCACCGGAGACTCCAGCAGGACATCGACCGTCGGGCGCGTATGGTGGGAGTCCCAGAAGCTGAAGACCGTCATGCCTTTGGAATGTTGCCATTCCGCGCGACTCGCCGCGTCGGCGAGCGCGAGCGGATCGACGGGTGCGAGCGGGCGGTAGCCAGCCGAAATCAGTGCACGGACAGCGTCGGGAAGTTCATCCGCTGCGAGATCGAGGACGAGATCCGCATCCGCTGTCAGGCGATCGACGCCATGCAGCAGCATCGCAAGCCCGCCAACGACGACAAAGCGGATGCGCGTCGCGGCAAGCACGCCGAAAAGCGCGATGAAGTCCACGGGCATATCGCGATGCTGCTCCGGACCTGGGGTAGATGCAACCGTCGCCGGTACGATGCCGCGCACAGGCGGCAGCAGGCATGCGCGACGCGGCGAATGATCGACGTCGGCGCGCCACATCGCGTGCGCTCTGGCAGATTGGGTTGCGGCTCAGACCGGCTTGCGCATTGCATCTTGCGGTTCTTCATGTCCTCTGCCGCCCAGGCAAATAACAACTGACTGAAGCCCAGACCCGAGACGAAGACCACGGCTTTGCGGATCTCACCCGTCGTCATCTCGACCCAGTCGATCGTGTCACCCGCGTAATCGACTTCTACGCGCTCCGCAGGTGCAAACTCGCGCGCCGTCACCGTGGCTTGCCGGTACTGCGGGAACTTGCGGTTAAACTGCTTCCAGAAGTTCGAGTACGTGGTGAGGTGCTGCGCCTTACTCCTCCCACAGGAACTTCAGCGGATGCCCCAGTCCCAAGTCATGGATGATCGCCGGCCAGTTCACCTCCAACATCCACAGCGGATCGTTCAGCGCCTTCGGTGCATCGGGTGATTGACGCTCGCCATCGCGCACCGCACGCACCGTCTCGCGCGAACAGTCCAGCGCTCGGGCGATCTCTCGCAGTCCGCGGCCCGCTGCCAACCGTCGCTCGATCTCCGCATGCCGCCCCACCGTCATGCTCCGTGCGCCCATACCCTCATCTCTTTCGTGGTCAACCACGAAGGGTGCGGGAGCGCCCGGCACCGCGGGGCAATTGCCGGCAACAACGGCTCTCTCGTCAGACATCGACATCAGCGGACCACTCCCGCGCCCGTGCCGGGCGCCAAAAACGCCCCGCCAGTGGTACCCAACTGAGGAAATAGGGTGGGTCCGAACCGAGGAAATTCTGCAGGCGGGTTCGGGTTGCTGAAAAATCAGTGGGATTTCGTGCGGCCACTGCTCGCGAAACGATTCACTGTCATCGACTGGAATTACCGTGGTGCCGGGCAATCCGATCGGGTCTGGCCCGGCGGCGTGTTCCACCAGGACCGCTGGGTCGACGACCTCGAGCTGGTGCTCGCCCACCTCGGATTGAAAGACGTGATCCTCTGGGGGACGTCGACCGGTTCACCGATCACCGTCCGTTATGCAGCCCGCCATCCGGCGCGGGTGCGCGCGGTCATCACCTATCCGATGTTCAAGGCAGACGTAGGGTTTCGAAGTGCATTCGACGGCTTCACCAAGATTGGTGAGACTTTCGGCTACGAAGCGCTCGCGGCGCTGAGGAGCTGGATTGGTGTTGCGGCGGAGAATCTGTTTACCACCGAACACGGCCGCCTCGCGCGCTGGGAAGCCGAATGCTTCGCTGCGAAATTCAGCATCGATTCGCTGGGCGCGACAATGGCGATCGTCGCCGGCAACGACTTCACCAGTGAGCTGCCGAAGCTCAAGGTGCCCACCCTGGTGCTGATGGGGCAGTCCGGCAATCTCGGCTACGACGCCCCGGGCAATCGCGCGCTCGCCGAGCAGTTCCTGTCGCTGGTGCCGCAGGCGAAGCTTGCCATCGTGCCACGCGGCGGCAGCACCTATTGCATGCTCGAGGTGCCCGAAGCCACTGCCAACGAAGTGTTCAAGTTCGTCGACGGCTTGTAGTCGCCGAATCAGCGACGTTGTCGTTGCGTCTCATCCTGACGGTAAGTTTCGGGCTATTGCGGCATCGTGCTCGGTCAGGTCGTTCAATGGCAAGGTGCGGGATGAATGTCCGAACACGCGCCAAACCTTGTCGATCGAAGATGCGCGGCGCAGAATCGAAGCGTGGCGGGAGGAATACGAAACGACGGCGCCTCGTCCTTTTGCTGGAGCCACCGCCGACGACGTGACTGCCAATCTTGATGTCTGAACTGCAGGATTCAACCAGGCGAGGGAAACGATCGTGAAGTACCAATCTCTGTTCGGGGCCACCCTGGTGGGCTTGCTGGCGCTGCCGTCGACATCCGAGGCCCAAAAAGAGTTCAAGCCTCCCGCCGGCACCAAGGTGGCCTCGGGCAAGTCCTTCGACATCTATGTCGAGAAGAAAGAACAGAAGCCCGCATCGGGGAACTACACCCTTTACATTTACGAGGCTGTCATCGTGGTGCAGAAGACCCGGCGTGGCAGGCAGCGGCAAATTCACCGTGCAGAGGCCTTGGACGCCGATCTGCTCAAACCGAAAAGCTGGGAAATCGCCGATCTCGACGGCGATGGATTTAGACGACTACCGGGTACTCAAACAAGTCACTAAAGGCGACTGCCAGTTTTGGGATGCCCAGCGCTGGAAAGCCGATCGAGAGCGCTTCACGAACGCTGGCGTAGAGTTCGGGCGCTATGTCGATGCCAATGGCAAGCAGGTTGCCAGCTGCGCCATGCGCTAAGAACTGGCCGTCGCGGTGCAACCGTTGCGCGGCCACTCGCAGCACGGCACACGCAGCGTCGCCGAAGCCGAATTCAAGCCGGACGCCGGAGAGTTTCCCTGCGGGACTGCATTGGCGCCTATCGTTCGACGTTGATACCTCCGGAGCGCGCAATGCAACGAATCCTGATCGCGATCATGCGTTCCCTGGGCCCCGTCGCGGCACAAGCGCAAAGCGCGCCGTGCCTGCTCAAGCCTGACGAACTTGCGCCGATCTTCAGCGTCAAGTTCGGCCCGGGCGTGATCGAGAAGGACGCGAGGGGCAAGGTGTCCTGCAGCTACCCGGTGGTCGGCGGTGGGTCCGGCCGCGTTGTAATCCGCGTCGAGGATAGGATGAATGCCGAGCTTTTCGCGCGTCTGCGAAAATCCCGCGCGATGATCACCGGCAAGGACCACACGGTCGTCAGCGTAGGCGACCCGGCGTTCTCTAACGAAGGCATGTTCGCCGCGCTGAAGGGCGCGCGCGAGGTCGAGATCTTCGGCTTCCGTACCGCTGCGAAGCGCAGGGCGACGCTGTCCGAAGGCGGTGAACTGTTGCGAATCGCACTCGGACGCCTCTGATCACAGATGCAAATCAAAAGGCGCTCCAGCGCAAAGATACTTCAAGTTCGCGCGCCCGACCGCTGCCCATCACGAATTCCAGGCATCCAGATGGAAGCAAGAGCGCCCGTACAAGGCGTATTATGGTCGCCAGATGATTTGACCTTCTCATCCGAAGAGGTACCTGCGATGCCCAGAAACTGCAATCCGCGCTTTGACGTGATTCAGATGGTCATGATGGCAACGGCACTCGCGTTATGCGCGTTTGCTATTCCCGCGAACGCGGCGGAACCCAACACTTGCGTCGATTCAGCCACAAGCGCGATATTGGCCCCAGCCAATCGCGCTGCATTGTGCAAAGGCGCTGAGACCTCAACTGAGCCGGGAACCTGTTATGCGCGGGTCATGGGCGGTACCGTCAGTTTTGGCGGCGGCACGAACTGGAATCCCACCAATGCAGTGAGGCTCTGTGCCGGGGCGCCGAACGCCAACGCGCGCATCGGCTGTTTCAACGGCAAAATTGCCCAGGGAGTCACGTGGGGTACGGCAATCGATCAGTGCACCGGGAAGAGCGCGTCCATCGATCCGACGGTGTTAGCCAAGACGGGGGCGCCGACAAAAGCTCCGCGCAAAGTGCCCACCAGGCCAACCTCGGATTCGTCACGAACGTGTTCGGCGACGGAAGATTGCGACGGTGATGGTGTTTCGATTGCGAGCGGGGATTGTGATGACAACGACGCCGCGCGCTTTCCGGGAAACGCAGAACAAGCTGACTTCATCGGTCACGATGAAGACTGCAATGATTCGACCTACGGCGTTCTGGATGCCGACTACGATGGCTACACGGACGCGCGCGTCTGCAACGGTGCATCGTGCGGCCTCGATTGCGACGACACTCGCGCGTCGGTCAGCCCGGTTGGCGCGGAGCTGCCGAACCGCCGCGATGACAACTGCAACGGTTTGGTCGATGACGATCTCGAGGGGTGGTGGAATCCGGCCAAGTAGGCGGGCAGGACTGGTACAGCAGCGCCGGTGAGAGCTCCACCCTCACGGCAGGCTGCGCCTGCCTCGGTCATCCTGACCGTACACCTCTTCTGGGGATGTCACTGCATGTAAATGACCAATGTGTTTTTCAGCTTTTTGTGCGCGCGTGTAAGCGCCGCACTGGCGTCTCGCGAACGACCGAGTGCGGGGGTAGCGCAAGCAGGTCATCGCGACGTGGCGCACAGTGATCGGCTTGTCAGTGGACTGATCCGCACCCTGCCCCTTGCTGCCCATGCCCCGATGCGCCGGCGTCACCAAGGCGCGCAGTTGGCTGTGCGGTGCGGTGCGGTGCGGCGCAAATACCCCGTGGTATCTCGTCAGGTGCGTCCGAGGAGGCGGCACCCGTGCGGCCAGGCGGGCCGTCAGATCCAGCGGCTCCAGCACGATGTGCGTGGTGCGGTCTCGGTACGGCGTTTTCAACTGGTAGCGCACCTGGCCCGATGCACTCAGCGCCAGTCGTTCCTCGGCCATCGGCGGCCGGCTCACGTAGCGGCACAGCCGTTCGAGCTTGGCGCGCTGTTGCGGCTCGATGTCGAGGCCCGCATGCAGCGAGAATCCCCCGGCACTCGCAGCACCTCGGCTATCGCCCTGCTGCTCGGCCTCTTCTGCTGTGGCCGGTACGGTCTGCAGCGTGAACAGCTTCTGTCCGGCGCGCGGGCCCACTGCGATCCAGTAGGTAATCGAGTGGCCGATCAGATCATCCAGCGGACCTTCCGCTCCCTGCGTGGCCAGCCAGGCGTTCTCCATGTCGCGCTCGATGAGGCCGCGCTGACAGGCAGATACACCCCGTCGAGAAAGATCATGTGAAAGTGAATGTTGAGGTTCAGCGCGGAGCCAAAGCGCTGGATCAGCGTCACCGCGCCGGGGTGGCCTGTGGCACGAGTCAGGCCTGCCTTCTTCAGCAGGAAGCCCGCGATCGCGCGGTAGACGGTGCGCAATACCAGCGTCAGCGAATCCGGATCCGTCGCCAGCAGAAACCGTAAGGCAATGGGGAGCGACAGCACCCATTGTCGCAACGGGCGTTCTGGCAGCACTTCATCAGCGAGCAGTGCAGCCGTCTCGGCCATGCGCCGCGACCACCGCAGGAAGGGCAGAAGCCGCGCTTCTTGCAGCTGAACGCCACCCGCTTCTCGGCATGGCAACTGCCGCAGCGCACGCGCAGGAATCCTTCCTCCAGTCGCCCGCACTTCAGGTAAGCGTCGAACTCCTGCTGCACATGGTCAGGTAACGACCGACCTTCCCGCCCCCGAAGTTCACGGAAGTCTGCATAGTGTTGCTCGACGAGGCGATACAGCAGCGGCGTCTCGGGTTGATGCCGCGCATGGCCCGGTGGATCGATGAACGGTGGTGCGCGTGGCCGCTGCGCACTGGCGGCGAGCATGATGCGCGTCCCGGGGACTGACAGGGACCACGCAGGCTACGCCCAGAGTTGCCGGCACCCGATGGCAAGACGCATCTTCCAGCCGTCCTCGCGCGCGCCGACGGCAGCGTGCAGATCGCCTGGCAGCAGGGCAACGAGGTGCGTTCGATGCGCTGGGAAGTCGAACGGACAACCGCGCTGGCCGTCCAGGCCAGGTGAGGGCCGGATGGGCGGCAGACGCTGTCAGTCCGGACTCTTGTATCGATCCGCCATGAACGAGTAATAGATGTAACCGAACCGACCGTACCAGTCCCGTTCACCGAAATTTTCTTCCTCGCACTTGCCGAGTTCCTGCAGCGCGTCTTCGAGCCCGGAGATCCACTCGCCGTACTTGGTCTGGTAGGTCTTGCGCAATTTGTCCGTGGCCTTTTCGATTTCCGGCCGCGCCTCGAGCGACCAGGACAGCCCGCCGACGCCGAATGTTCCGGACGCCGTGTCACCGAACGCCAGCGCTTTCTTCGCGTACTGCAGGGTGTTGTTGGCGATACCGCGGCCTTTGTCGAGCGAGAAGCGATAAAAGTTGATCTGCCGCACCGCTTTCTCGTAACAGGCGTTGCATTCTTCAGACTCGGCGCAGGCAGACGGGATTTGCGGCGAGCCGGGCGGGTCATAGTCCGGGTCAAAATCAGTGTCCTCAGGGACGAGTCCGTCGTGTGCCTCGCTGAACGCCTCCCACGCCTCATATGCCGCGACAATGTCGCCTCCAAGCTCCGTGCCCGTCTCCATTGCCCCGGAAACCTCTTCGAACGATGTCCCCTCCGCGAAGGCCGCTGGAATCACGCAGAGGCCACCGAGGCAGACAAAGGAGAGCACGGAATTCCGATATCGGTTCTTCATGTCATCACTCCCGCTTCTTGCGCAAAAGGGCAACCAGCAATCCGACAATCACGACCAGCAGGCCCGCGACCAACCAGATCACCAGTGAACCACCGGTGTTTGTCGTCGCTGCAAGAGTGGGCTGGTCCGTGCTTCGGGAAGCTGGCGCCGACGCAGGGCCGGACGTCGCGCCGGACGTCGCGCCGGACTTCCATGTCGAACGCGGCACCACCACAGCGGACAGCGGACGCTTGACCTCGTCGCCGACCCACACGGTCATGCGGTAAGGCTTGCCCGCGCCATCGCCGGAGACAGCGAGGCCGAACTCGCCCTGGGTTCTGAATTTGACCTGCACACGCCCTGCCGAGCCCGTGGAGACCGCACGTTCCGCCTTCGACCACTGCGTCTTGGTCACGCGCAGACGGATGTCATCGGCGGGATCATCGGCCTTCAACGTGACGATCACTGGCTGGGTCACCAGCAGATTGCTGCTGTAGAAGCGCTGTTCGTCTCGTGTGGTCCGGGTCACGACGTAGGCCAGCTTGCCGTTCGTCAGACCGTCCAGCTTCTTGAGAGCGAGCGCACGGGCGGGCGGGGATTTTGACGTAGCGGGAGTAGCCTGGCCCGCGGCGGGCGCGCCGTGCATGGCGAGGAGCAACCCGCAGACCAGCGCGATCGCTGGAGCCCGCGTCATCATCGATTGTTCGAAAGTCATCTGCATCGCGAAGTACTCCTCACAGACTCAGGACTCGAAACTCCACGCGCCGGTTCAGTGCGCGACCCTGCTCGGTGTCGTTGCTCGATGCCGGCGCGGTCTCGCCGAAGCCGCGCGATTCCACGCGGGATGGATCGACACGCGCCGCCGCCAGGAAACGCGCCACGGCAGCCGCGCGTGCGCTCGACAGTGCAAGATTGGCGCTGTCGCTGCCCACGGCATCCGTGTGCGCCTCGATGCGAATCTGCAAACGGGCATTGGCCGCCATCAACGCGACGAGTCGGTCGAGCTCCGACTTCGATTCTGGTAGCAGTTCCGCCGCATTCATCTCGAAGAACAGATTATTGAGCCGAATCGTACGGCCTGCCTCCAGCGGTATGAGCAGCAGGTCGCGACGGTACCGTGCTTCGATCGCAGCACCACGCAGATCGATGCGATCCGCCACGGCCGCATATCCCGCGGCAACGGCGCGGAACCCATAGTGGGTCCCCACCGGCAGAGCGATCTGATAGCTGCCGGTTTCCAGATCGGCGCTGGCACGGCCCTCAAATCTGCCGTCCGCGAGGCGATCGTAGGAGATGCCGGCGGGGACCGCTTTGCCAGCCGGGTCACGTACCGTGCCGAAGACGAACGCGACGGGTTCTGGCCGCAGCTCCGGCGGCAATGCGAATTCGAAGATGTCCTCGAGCGATTTCGGATCGGTGGAAATGAGGTAGGCAAACTGCCCACTCGCATCGACCGTGATTGACGCCTCATCACGCGCCGTATTGATGCCCGGCCCGAGGTTGCGCGGTGTCGACCACTTCTGCCAACTGTCATCGAGGCGTCGCGTGACGTAGAGATCGAAGCCTCCGGTACCACCCGCGCGATCGCTGGCGAAATACAGAGTCTTGCCATCCGCAGCGAGCGACGCCGCTGCCTCGTTGGCCGGCGTGTTGATCTGCGGTCCCAAGTTGATCGGCGCAGCGAAGCTCGACTCGCTGGTCGCTGCTGCGTAGTAGAGATCCCGCCCACCGCGCCCATTGTCACGTTTCATGTCGAGCAGCATCGCCTGCAAATTCGGCAGCACCGTCGCAGTTGTGCGCGTTGCCTGCGTCGCGAACGCGATGTCCAGTCGACGCGGCGCTGCCCAGCCGGAACCGCGGCGCTGCACGAGCCAGTACGGCGCGCAGCTTGCCCCCGGCTTAGGTTTCTGACCGGGGCCGCGCGCGCAGTCCGTGCCGCGCTCGGGAAAATCGCCGAGCACCACCAGCGTGTTGTTGTCCGGCAGAATCGTGACAATCGACGTCGACCGAGATCCTTCGCTCTGCAGCCCGAGCGGCCGCGCCAATCCCCATTCGCCATCCGTGCCGCGCTCGGCGACAAAAATGCGCTGCGGTGTCTGTCGGGGCTGGGGCGCACTCGGTGCGGTCTTGGGCGTTTCGATGCCCGTTGTGGCGCAGCGCTGAAGCAGATCAGCGGGCATCGATCCGGGCATCTGCTGTTCGAGCTCGCGAAGCTGAGTGCAGGTGTCCTTCGGTTTGGGACGTGCCTTGGCAGCCGCAGCCGCCTCCACGGGCGTCAGCGGTTCGTCTTCGCGCGTGATGTAGAGAAAACGCCCGTCCGGACTTGCGCTGACGCCGATCTCACGAGCATCCGTGTTGATGCTCGGCCCAAGTTTGCGCGGCGTTACCGCAGCATAACTCGTCGTAACGAGGCTTAGCGTCAGCGCGGCGGCAATCGAAGCGGCACTCGAAGCGGATGACAAGCCCAACATGGCGTTATTCGCGACAGGCTTTGAGAGATTCCGGGTCTCGACTCATGGCACGTTAGCGCGCCACTCTCCCTTCATGAATTGCGTGCACTGGTCTTTGCCCTCCTTCGCAACTGCATCGGGCGTGAGCGTTACGCCATAGCCAGGAAAATTCGTGTAGTAGAAGAACGTGCTTGCGGATTTCTTGCCCTGATCCCGCAGACAACTACCCACCAGATTGGCCGTCGGGCAGGCGCCCGCACTGAATGTCCCCTTTTGCGACGTGCAGAGTCGATTCATCGTGAGTTGAGCCCACTCGGCACCCACCCACTCAGAGCAGTTTCCCGTTGCCTCGACGTAGCAACTGCCCGCAATCGCTGCGGATGGCGCAGACGCTTCGCCCGCACTACCGCCGGGAGTTGATCCGCCGCATCCCGCGAACATCAACGCGGCGAAGATCGGGATCGATCGCAACATGTTGGTGTTTGTCACATGCTCTCCAAATCAGGATTCAACTATGCAGTGGCTGCGATACTCCAAGCGGTTCAAGGCTTCGGCTTTACCGTCACGCCACCGCCCCCTTCGACGGTGACGCGCGGCGCACCCGTGGTAGCGCCCATCGGCCCGGTCTCACGCTGCACCATGCTGCCCTCAACCATCATTCCGTTCGCGCCCAGCCGGAAGACAAAATCCGCGGCGTTGTTGCGCCGTGTGTCGTCGCCCTGGGTCATGAGTTCCACGCGCGCCGTGTAGTACTTGTCGACCAGCATCCGATAACGAAAGCGTGCGAGACGATCCTGCGGGTGTGCGAGGCCGTTCAGAAACGCGATCTGAACTTCGGCCTCTTGCCCGTTCGGTCCAACGCTTCCGGAGATATCCCCTCGGCTGACAAAATACGTGGCACCATTTGCCCAGACGCCGCGCCCAACGGGTACCAGGGTCTTGCTCTCATTGATCAACTTCGCAAAATCACTGGATTTACTGACGTCTTCTGGTCTTCCCTGAAACACGACCACGGAGACGTTGCCAGTGGACGCCCAGCGCTCCTTGCCCGCGTTGCGCACCTTGACGCGGATGATCGGGCTCACGACCACGGACGCTGCGACGGATGAACCCTGCCTTGGACCCACTGTTTCAGTCACCGCGTTGACGAACAACTTTGGCCCGAGCAGCAGAAGCCGAGCCGGGGCCGTCGCCAGCGAAGTGGTGGCATTCAGAAACTGGCTCTCGTCGCGCAGGGGCTGCGGCGGGAGCCACTCCACGCTCGCGATCGACAGATCCACCTGCACGGGGGCAGGCCGGGTGACGACCACCGTCGCGGTCCCGGGCTGTTGCATTGATTGAGCCACCAACGCCGTGGGCGCCAGCATGACAACGAAATAAATCAGATGCCTGGAAATGCCCATGATTTGCCCTGCACTGGGTTGCCGGTTGATCAGGCGTTACGATAACGCAATCCACCGCCGAGCGCTGTCAGTTCGCTCGAGCTGATTGCGGTGTTTCGAGCGCGGTTGCTCCGCCTGACCAGATTCTACTGATGCGCCGCAGCGCGCAACTGCTCCAGGCGCTCCTGCAGGTGTTCCGTGAAGAAGCCGTGCATCAGAAAGCGGTGGCCGAGATTCCACGGGCCAACCATGTAGTGCGGATATTTGTTAAACGCCATCTCCGCAACTGTGGGGTCGCCGATAAGCTGGTCGATGCGGATTGCGAGCGGATAGCACTTTCAAACCACCTACGCTGCCGCAGTGCGCCGGAGTGTTTGCCCGCAATCCCGGCACGACCTCACCCTGCCCGCCGCACGTCCTGGTGCAGCAGCGGATCCGCGATCCCGTACTGGTTGTCAGAGCAGTCGTGCCTGGGTAGGCGGTGCCCGTGTCCCGAGCGGCAGCTCGGGTTGATCATGATCCGGGGCCATCTTTTCCAGCTGTGCCAGGATCTTCGCGATGACTGCCGGCTCCTCGATGCTGGCAATCACCTTGAGCTTCCCACCAAGGACGCGCTTGAGGCGCTGCGCCAAGGGCATCGCGACGTAGCGCGCAGTGATCGGCTATCCGCTTCGCTTGCCTGATCGGCACCCTGCCGTTTGCTACCCATGCCCCGATGCGCCGGCGTCACCACGGCGCGCAGCTGGCGGTGCGGCGCGATCACGCCGTGAAATCTCGTCAAATGCATCCGACGAGGCGGCACCAGTGCGGCAAGGCGGGCCATCAGATCCAGCGGTTCCATCACGATGTGCGTGGTGCCATCGCGATACGGGGTCTTCAGTTGGTAGCGCATCTGGCCCGATGAAGTCAGTGCCAGGCGTACCACCGCAATCGGTGGCCGGCTCACGTAGCGGCACAGCCGTTCTAGCTTGCCTTCCTGACAAAGCTCTCGCTGATGCTGCTGGCCGGCATCAACACGGTGCTGTTCGACGTGATGGCAGCCCGCAGCGTGTGACTGACTGGCCCGGACGATCTGCCATCGCTGCGCACCCGAATCTTCGGGGCTGTATCACTGCTGAGCTGGCTGGGCGTGATGAGCTGCGGCCGCGTAATCACCGCATTCCGGCCACCGGCGTACTATTGGTGCCCGTGGTGCTGATGCTGACGCCAGCAGAAGCACCACGCCGCGCCATCGAGGATGGTCAACCTATCGCGCGTCATCAACGCGGCAGAGGGTTTCTCGTCGCAGGCGGAATGCTCGGCATCGGCTTGATCACGCCTATCTTGCTCTCGACCGACTCGCGGATCATTTCACTGTAGTCACCGATTATGTTGCGCACATCCCGTGTGCCCACGGCGGAGGGCATCAGCTCGAAGTAGTTGGCGGAGTTCGCAGTGCTGCGGATCAGCAGCGTGCAGATGTATTTGCCAGTGGGCACGATGGTACTCGGCCATGGCTGAACCACCTTTACGATGCCACTGAAGGATTTGGAAAACTCACCCTTGAGTTCGGCACGGGTCTTGCGACCCGCGTTGCGTCGGCGTGCTTCGGGAAACCATTGAGCACAATCCACTTCGATGTAGTCGGCCGCGCCATCAATGTTCTTGAGCTCCACCGGCACCTGAAACTCGACTTCGATGGCGTTGCTTACCGCCGGCAGTGCCAGCATCGCGACCAATGCGAAAAGTCCCTCGCGTTTCATCGTGCACCTCCCGAATTGGTACCAGTGAATTCGAGCTTCTGCGTTCGCAGGACTGCCTTACCTGCGCTGGCACCGGCGGCAATGCCGGTGAACTCGAGCTTCGGCGTTCGGATGAGGGCGGCGTCGCCCGCAACAGCGGTAACTGACAGGGCAGCAATGAGCGCCAGAGCGCCCAGAGAACGCCGGTTGATTACTGATCGCTTCATGATTTCTCCCTGCGGTGACTGCAACAGTGGAATACCGTCATGATATCTTATCAGTCAGAAGTCCACACACCCTCGATCAACTGCACGCATTGCTCTTCGGCGGCGGCAACGCTGTCTCCGAGGGCGACGCCGTAGCCCGGGAAACTAGGGTAGTAGCGATAGATGGAGGCGGACTTCTTGCCGTTGTTGACCAAGCAACTGCCAGCGCGCCCTTCGACAGGACAGGCGCTAGCGGCAATGGCACTTACTTAGCGCGCAGCGCGCTAAGTAAGTGCCATTGATACCAGGTTGTGCACCAGCGACAGCTCTGCCGTAGGCTTGCCGTGCGCATCGGAGACTGGCACGTGAACCAAAACTTGCAGGCACTGACACTGGGTCTATCGCTCGCGCTCGGGCTGTTCTGCGGATAGTACTTTCAAGCGAGATACTCTGCACCTGCTCTGCGGAAGCCCTGCCGAAGCCCGCCAAACCGCCATCCTGAATCCCAGCCACTCCCGGCTTGCTTCGGCCATGCCGGCAGCCCAGAGCGGTGCCTCGACGCGAATCTTCTCGCCCGTTCGCCGCACCGTAAGCGGCATTGCGATCGTCCGAACTGATGGAGCATGAACCTGCCCTACCCGCTGCGTGTTCCTCGGCAGCAAGCGATCGTCATCTTGACTCAGGAGCGAATTAGATCAGCCGCGCCTGTGTCGGCGGTGCCCGTGCCTCGAGCGGCAGCTCGGGTTGATCATGATCCGGGGCCGTCTTCTCCAGCTGTGCCAGGATCTTCGCGATGACTTCCGGCTCCTCGATGCTGGCAATCACCTTGCGCCTCCCGCCGCAGCGCGCGCAGGTGTTGATCTCAACACCAAAGACGCGCTTGGCGCGAACACGCCGTGAAATCTCGCCAAATGCATCCGAGGAGGCGGCACCAGCGCGGCAAGGCGGGCCATCAGGTCCAGCGGCTCCATCAAGATGTGCGTGGTGCCGTCGCGGTACGGGGTCTTCAGTGCGTAGCGCACCTGGCCAGATGACGTCAGCGCCAGTCGCTCCTCTGCCATCGGCGGGCGGCTCGCGCTCTCTGGTGAAGTTGCGTCCCAGCGCGCGGCAATCGCGATGGACGACTTTCATCAACTGACAATTGAGCGACACGCACACACCGATCTGCTGTCGCGCACCTGGCAGCTTGGTGGTGCCATGACAGCCTACAACGCCATGTATGTGGCGTTGGCCAAAGGGCTCGGCGCGCCCCTCATCACTTGCGACGCCCGCCTGTCCCGTGCGCATGGCCACGGTGCGACCATTCGCGCGATTCGACTCCTGCAAGCCGTTGTTTGGCGAACGGAGCGGCGTTTCAACTGGCGCTCAAAGCGGGCCAGTGCGAAGCGCGGTGTCTTGCTGGAACTTTTGAGCAGTAAAGGGAATTCACGTGGCGCGCGTCGGACACCGGCCAATGCTGAAATCCGGTCAATGCGCCATGCTAGTTAATAGTGCTCCCCTGCCTGGACTAAGCCGATGGGTCCGATTCGTCTCAGTTCTGCCACGGATCGATGAAAGCGATGCTCGTCGGCAGCGCGCGTCCCGCGCGAATCTGTGCATCGAGCGCGTCCAAACCACTGATCGCATCCACGGCGAGACGGAAATCCGGATTGACCGTCGCCAGCCCGACTCGGATTCGGCGTGCTTCGGCAACATGGGCGAGGGCCGAAGCGCGCTGTCCGATGGCAGCTTCACAACGAGCCAGAGCAACCAACGCGTTGGCAAGTGAACTTCCCGTTCGCGCATTGTCGGGATCTCGTTGCACGAGAGCGCGCCAGCTGGTTGCAGCCTTTGTTGCCGCCGCCCTCGCCTCTAACGTCCGCCCGGTCGCCGCCAGCGATTGTGCAATTTGAAGGTGGCTTTCAGCGGCGTCGTCCTGGGCGCGTGCATCGCCCGGGTCGGCATGGGCCAGTCGATTGCGCAAGTCTAGTGCGCGATGATGTGCGATCAGCGCTTCGCGATGCTGCCCTAACATGAACGCGACGGCGCCGACTCGCGACAAATCGGTGCCGAGGTCGCGTTGCAGTTCAAGACTGCCGGGTTCACGGAGCAGCAACGCATCATCTGCTGCGAGCGAGGCGCCATGATGCAATCGCGCCTGGCTCCAATCCGCGCGCACCGCCGCCGCGTCGCCGAGGCGTTGCTCGACCACACCGAGCTGCCGCATCAACGAGGTCGTATCCGAAAACTTCACTCGGCCGTCGTGAACCGTGACTAGGGCGCGCTGATACTCCCGGTCTGCGCTCGGCACGACGCCGAGTTCCCAGGTAGCATCACCTGCTGCGACCTGGATGCGCGCGAGCTGCAGCACCCAACCGACATCGCGCCCGGTCGCGGCGACCATTCGCAATGCAGCCTCGGCCTCGTGTTGCGAGTCGCGAGCCCTTGAAGACTCGCCGCGCGCGGCAAGGATGGATCCGACGTTGCTGAGAACCCGCGCCTCGGCAATCGCTGACGAACCGGCAAGCGCGTTGGCGCGTCGATGCAGCTCTAGGGCACGCTCCAGACTCGCCAGCGCATTGCCGCTACGGCCATGACTCGGCCAAGATGGCATGCCCTGCACCTCGGCAATACGTTCGTAAGCAACGGCCAGTTCCGTGAGCATCTCCGGCTCCCGTCCGGTCTCGCGAGCGAGATCGTCGAGGTATCGCAGCGCGTTCTGGACAAGCACTTCGCGCACCGCAAGCGTGCCGGAGATATTTGCCAGCGCATCATTGAGATCGAACAGCACCACGTTGGCGATACGGCGTACATCTTCGAACCGGCGTTCGGCTCGCTGGCGCTCCTGCATGGCAATGGTGGCCTGTCGCACACTGAAAGCGGTCGCCGCCATGAGACCCAACGCGGCGAGCGCCACAGCGGCGCTTGCAACCTGATTGCGCAGGACCATCCTGCGGAATCGATAACCCAGTGATGGCGGGTGCGCCGCGATGGGCCGACCGCCAAGCAGACGCGCCACATCGGCGTCTAAATCGGCCACCGACGCATAGCGCTCGTGCAGATCCGTGGCGAGTGCCTTTTGCGCGAGCCGCTCAATATCGCCGCGCAGTCGCTGCGCCGAGACGCCGGGGGGTGGTTGATCGCGCGCCGCCACCCACAACGACGCTGGTCGCGTGGATTCGATGTCGGTAGCGAATGCCGCGGGTGGTTTAGCCGAATACGCGTGCGGTCGTCGGCCCGTCAATAAAACATATAGCAGCACGCCGAGCGAATACACGTCCGAAGCGGTCGTCAGCGCTTCACCGCGCAATTGCTCGGGACTCGACCATTCAGGCGTGAGCGGTCGCGCAAATCCAACCAGCGTGAGCTCGCCCTCCTGTGCCTCAGGCAGCAGAATCTTCGCGATACCAAAATCGAGCAGCTTCGGCTGGCCGGCGGAATCGACCAGCACGTTGGCTGCCTTGAGGTCGCGGTGCAGGATCAAGCGTTGATGCGCCGCATGCACGGCGGCGCACACCAGACGGAACAACGCGAGTCGCTGCTCGACCTCGAGCGCGCGTAGGTCGCAAAAGCGATCGATCGGCTCGCCAGCGACGTACTCGAGCACGAGATAGGGAACACCCTGGGCGGTCGTGCCGGCATCGAGAAGACGCGCGACATTCGGGTGCTCCAGCGAAGCTAAGATCCGGCGCTCGCTATCGAATCGGCGCCGCAGTTCGGCCGAAACGAGCTCCGCACGAATCAGTTTGACGGCAACGGTCTGTACAAAGGAACCATCGTCGCGCTGCGCACGATAGACCGTGCCCATGCCGCCCCGCCCCAGCTCATCCATGATCTTCCACGGCCCGATTCGTTCAGGCGGCGCAACGTCTACCGCAGGCAAGGCGATGCTCGCCCACGCAGGTCTCTCGAGATACTCACTTTGCGCCGCTTCGATAAGGCTCTGCAGATCCGCAGCTCGCTGCGGCGCCGATTGTCGAATGCGCGCAAGCCCCGCTGCGCGTTCCGCGTCGGTCTGCTCCAGCAGCTCGAGCAACTCGCGCTTGAGATCCAGCCAATCGACGGGCAGATTTACGATGGCGACAACTCCTGCTTGAGCCAGGCTTTCGCCGACGCCCAATCGCGCTTGCAGGTGATCAGGGAAATGCCGAGCGCCGCAGCGGTTTCTTCATGCGACAGACCGCCGAAGAAGCGCAGTACCACGACGCGCGCTGCGCGCGGGTCCACTTTTTCAAGCACCTCGAGAGCCGCATCGACCGCGGCAATTTCGGCAAGTCCGGTGTCGGCCTCGATTGCATCCGGATCCTGCAGCGTGAGCAGTGCATGGCCGCCACCCCGCTTTGCCGCCGCACGATTGCGAGCGTGCTCCGTCAGGATCCTGCGCATGACGAAGGCCGCGACCGCCAGAAAATGTCCACGAGTCGCAAATTGCACGCGACGCTGGCCGGCGAGTTCGATGAAGGCTTCGTTGACGAGCGCGGTAGTCTGGAGCGTGTGTCCGACTCGTTCTTTGCTGAGCTCACGATTCGCGAGCCGGCTGAGCGTGGGATAGAGCAACGGAAACAGGCTTTCGAACGCCAGCTTGTCACCCGCGCTCCACTCCGCGAGCAGCTGCGTGATGTCTGGGGGCGATGAGGGCTTCCCGGACACGGCCTGAATTGCACTCTCGTGAGCGATATGACGCTTGCAGACTAACACAACGTTATTTTCCCAAAACGTGCGGTTTTCCAGGCGTTCGTATCACCTTTCAACAATCTTTTTTTAGCAACGATTTTATCGTGGACGGGCCATTTTTTGCGGCGTAAGGTCCGCGCCAAATCGCCGCTGAACCGCAGGAAGAATGAACATGAAAACGTGCTCCCCGATCAACTCGAATTGGTCACTGGTCGCCGCGCTGCTGCTCGCAGCGGCGCACACAGTGTCGTTGGCCGGAACGGCCACTCCGGTCGTCTGCATCGCGCTGCCCAAGGCGCAGCTGGGACAGGGCAACAACGCTGCGGTGGATGTTAGCGAGCCGGTACGGACGACACTCGGACAGTACATGGCTGGGCCAGGCATCCAACTCGTCAGGCTCGACGCACGAATCCCGATGCAGATTGAAGCGGAGGCCGTGGAAAAAAACTGTCGTTACATTCTAGAAAGTTCGGTCGTGCAGAAGAAGAAATCCGGCAGCATCCTCAGGAAGCTGGCTCCGTTCGCGGGTGCCTTGCCAATGCTGGGAGGAATGGGCGGGAACATGGGCGGAATGGTGGCCACGCAGGTGGCTTCGAGCGCCATCACAGCGGGTGCTCAGCAGGACTACGCCGCTGCGATGTCTGGCGCGCAGCAGTCGAACGTCAAGGCTGGCGATACCGTAACGGTTGAATTCTCTCTGGCCACCGTCGGTGTGCCCGGCGCAACGAAGTCGAATGCGCTGCACGTGAAGGCCAAGCAGGATGGCGAAGACGTCTTGGGGCCCATGCTCGAACAGGTTGCGACAGCGGTGCTCACCGTTGCGCTGGCGAAGTAGCCGTGCGTCGCGTCACTCTTGCCCCGACAGCATGGCTGATGGCCGCGAGCGCCTGGGCTTGCACCGTCAACGCGCAAATGAATCCCTTCTCGATGCCCAACATTGCGGGAATGAAAATCGCCGAGCCGGAACCCGAGCGGCCAGGCGATCGCACGTTGAGCTGTACGCAGATCGCGAACGAGATGGGCGAAATCATGAGTCGGCGCGGCATGAAGAGCAAAATGGCGTCGTCGAAGAGCCAGATCTGCAATTCCAGGAAGTCGCTGGACGCCCAAGGCGAAGAGCGCAAGAAACTGCTGACTGCGCAGGTGCCAGAGCTCACGGCTGCCGCTGCTTTGGGTGGCCCGGTGGCCGCCGCCGTAACCCGGAAGACTCAGACGCAGGAAGCGGCGCTCGAAGCCAAACAGCAGCCTGAGAGGCAGCGAGCAATCGCCGGCATCGATTCCGGCATTGGCGACCTGATGAGCGTGATGAACGATCCTCGGATCATGCGTCTGACACTGCTGGCGGAAGAGCATCAGTGCGCCGCAAGCATGGCGCCGCCGAAGACTGAACAACATGCTGCTGCCAAGGATCCCTGCGACGAAACCACGGAAGAATCGGCCACTTCGAGTCTGACTACTTCGCCCGTCAGCCCCCGGGTCGCGACTCCCGCCGGTGCTGTGGATCCATTCGTGAAGAAGGGCCGGCCGCCGGTTGCCCAAGATCCTTTTGCAAAGCATTGATGCGCAGGACACTACCCATGAGCAAACTGACACTGCTAACACTCTGCCTCGCGGCCACCTCAGCCATGGCGCAGGCACCGCAGTGGACGGTCACACTGACGCCGACACTCTCGCCGCTGCCGGTGGGCATGTGCGGCGCCGTTCATCTCACCTTGTTGGACCCGGTGACTCACGATGTGCCGCGCAACCCGCAGGGTTATCGCGTCACGATGGCGGATTTCGACCTCACCGTGACCGGCGCGTCGGCGGCCGGCCATCATATCGACGCGATGCATTTCGAAGCCTGCGGATGCCAGGGTGGAGCCGGCGGATCTACCGCAACCATAACCGCTCGATACCCGGCGCAGTCGGTGCCGGCCGCGGCCCGTGTGCCGGGAGTGTCGCTACTGCGAACTGCGAACGTCGCGCTCGGCCCGCCCAAAGGCACCAGCAATCCGCCCGCCTGCGTGCTCCTCGCGTCGACGGGCCGCGCGACGACCCCCGCCGTGTCCGGACCGTCGGCGAGTTCGGCCCCGATTGCGCTGGACACTCCCGCACCACGCACACCCGGAGCCAGGGTGCCGCCACGCGCTGCCGACCTCCCCGCAGCCGCACCCGTTGCCCCGACACCCTCGATCGTGCCGGTCAATCCAGCGAACGCCTATACGCTCGTTGACTCACCTGACGTGACGCTGATTTGGGAACCTGTGCGTGAGGCTGCGTTTTACGTGGTGTTTGGACCGGGCTTCGCACCCGGGGGACAGCGGGTGGAGAACGTGGTCGGCTCGGTCCTTGGTGCGCCCAGCGTCGTAATGACTGTTAACAATATCGCACCGGGTGAACACGAATGGCTGGTAGCTAGTTATTACGCGGGCAATGTGTCGACTCCCGCTGCCGAGTTCACCAAGGCCTATGGGAACGTGCTGCCACCAGCAGCGCCAGCACCCGCACCTGAATCAGCACCCACGAGTACACCGGCTCCGGCTGCAACTCCGGCCCCCGCATCCGGGAGGTATCTCGTCACGATTACCGGGGTGCGCGCCTATCAGGCCTCGATGGACGACATGCTGTCGCGCGATGGAACGGGTGACGAAATTTATGCTGCGGCTTACATCCGCAGCTATGACCGCAAGACCGGTCGTCTGGAAAACGACTTCTCTATCAAGACCGAGCCGCAGGGCGACACCTTCCACTTCACCGGCCAACGCATTCAGGCGGGCACCAAAACGCCCACTGGAGGCATCCAGGACGGCGACATGATTCCCGGGCCCGCGTTGATTGCGATGCGCAGCGGACCCTCGCGAAACATGACGTTCCCGATTCAGGTTTGGGAAGGCGCATTGACCGACGGCGCCGAAGCGCTCGTGATCTCGCCCAGTCTCTGGGAGCAGGACGTTGGTGATGGCTTTTACAGGCAGTGGAGGGAGTATCAGGCGAGCCTGAACATCACGCTGTTCTCAAAGCAAGGCGTGCAGGATCAGATCTCGCAGCAAGCATTCGGCGCCGTGATCTTCGGGATGTCCGGCAATGACACCAATACCGCTGGAATGTCGCATGGTAAGTTGGTGGTCGATACGTTGCTCATGATGTTCGGCGGCGCCGTGCCCATTCTCAGCCTGACGACCACGACCGCAGACCGGCCAATTGGGATTCAGCAGAATGGCCGAGACACGAGCGTGTTGCCCAACCACACAATCGTCCTCACGCGTGAGATCATCGAAAAAGCGCTGGCGAGTCCTGCGCTAGGACCCATTCCCTCGCCAGTGGCCAACACGCCCAGCGGCTCAGGATTCGGCACCGTTGCGGCAATCGCGCGCGTCGGTGTCATCGCACCGAAGCCGGGAATTATCGTGGTCGACTTCCAGGACAGTGGTATGTTTGGAACCGCTGGACTTCCCGAGCGACCGGCTATCTATCAGATGTACATACAGGTCGAACGCGTGCCGTGAGCTTTCACGCCTCCACACGATCTAAAAAGTACGAACAGCCACCCCCATCGCGGGTACCAGCAGCAACGCCGGCTCAGCTGCCGAAAGTTGCCTCGTACCGAGCAAAACAACGCGCCTTCAGTACCAATGGCGTTACTCGAGATTCAGTCGCATAGCTAACAACCTGAATCGCACGCCCTTGCACGCGTAGGCGTAAGCGTAAGCGTTCACGATGAATGCCTTAATCAAGCCAGAACGCGAAGCCGCTTCAACGCGATTGAACATTTGTCAAGACTTGCGCCCTCACGCTCGACGAACTGCGCCGCTATGCCGTCGCGCGCTCGCTGTTCACCCCGACGACTTTGCTCCACGCCATCCGTAAGCTGGGTTTCGTGCAGGCTGATCCGATCCGCGCCCCCGCGCGCTCAAGACCTGACCTTGCGCCACCGCGTCAAGGACGATCGCGCCGGCGATCTGGAACGGCGCGACGCCGCTCTCGCCATCGAAGAAGACTTCTGCGGACAGTACTTTCAAACGACCTACTCTGCACCTGCCCTGCCGGCTGCGGTTTCTCAGGCAGCAAGCGATCATCATCTTGACTCAGGAGCGCATCAGATCAGCCGCGCCTGGGTCGGCGGTGCCCGTGCGCCGAGCGGCGGCTCGGGTTGATGGTGTGGAGCTGCCCCGCTTCCGTGGACAGTTTAGTGTCTTAGTCCTGTGATTTTTTCTTCATGCTGCCCTGCTGATCTTACCCGACAGTGAACCTGCCGCCGCAGGCGGCAGAAGCTCTGCCATTCTCGCTCTGGCTTGGTGATGCGTCCGTTCGTAGTTGACCGGCGATCGGTAGCCGAGACCAGAGTGACGACGATGCGGGTTGTACCAGCCTTCGATCCACTCGAACACGGCCATCCTGGCTTCGGCTTGGCTTTTGAACCGCCGACGGTTGAGCACCTCGCGCTCGAACGTGGCAAAGAAGCTCTCGGCCATCGCATTGTCGTAGGCATCACCCACCGAGCCCATCGACGGCATGATGCCGGCTTCCTGGCAGCGCTTGCCGAAGGCGTAACTCGTATATTGCGACCCGCGCTCCGAGTGGTGAATGACGCCACGCGGCTGACGCTGGGTCACCGCCCTCTGCAGCGCGTCCAGGATCAGCTCGGTTCGCATATTCGTGTCGATGGCCCAGCCAACGATCTTGCGCGAGTACACGTCCAGTACCATTGCCAAATACAGCCAGCCCGACCAGGTCGGGATGTAGGTCATGTCCGCCACCCACAGCTGATCGGGTGCTTCGGCGTAGAACCGCCGTTCCACCAGATCGACCGGTTTTGCTGCCGCAGGATCGCTCTGCGTGGTCACCACATACTTGCGCAGCGTGGCGCCTCGAAGGCCGTTCTCACGCATCAGCCGCGCCACGCGCTTGCGACCCACGCGGATGCCGTGATCATCAGCCAGCTCGGCGTGGATGTTCGGCGCGCCGTAGGTCTCACGCGAGCGGCGATGGATCGCACAGATCTTGCCCGTCAGCTGCAGATCCCCTCGTCGCCGCAGGCACATCGGCCGTTCCGCCCAGGCGTAGAACCCGCTCCGCGACACGTCCAGCAATCGGCACATCATCCCCACCGAGTGGGTGGCCTGGTTCACCTTCACGAACCCGAAGAGCGCTTCAAGGGAGCGCTCTCCGTGGCGAACCAGGCTGCGGCTTTTCAGAGGATCTCGCGCTCCTCCTTCAGACGCCGGTTCTCGCGCCGCAGTCGCGTCAGTTCCTCGCGCTCGGCGCTCGTCAGCCCGCCGTCGCCCTTGCCGACATCACGCGCCGCCTGCTTGACCCAGTGCCGGATCGACCAGCTCGTGCAGCCGAACTCCGCCGACAGCTCGGCGAACGTTCTTCCTGCCCGATGCAGTTCGACCATCTGGCGCCGAAACTCCGGCGCGTATCGCTTGTTCCTCTGTCCCATCTGTTGATCCTCTCTTTGTGAACATCATGCGTCCTCAAAACCGGGTCAACTCCAGGCCGCCTCACGCTGAATCACGAGAACTCCCTATTTGCAGGCTTTTGGGGATCTGAGAGACAGTGTAGCGGTAAGAACCGGAAGCGAATCGGCCGAACAATTTTTACCGTCAGATCTACCGTCAAAAATGCTGGCTTGAATAGGCTGAGACAGGAAGGGTGCAAGACGAAAGTTTCTATCGCTCAATCGCTTGCGCGCCTTGGCACGGCCCGGGAACTGCAGCAATCCAAGCGGCGGCATCGGTATCGTCTCGTGGACTCTTAATCGTTCTCTTTAGTGAAACTAGTTAGCGCGATTAATGAATTTTACGGAAGTTCCATCGCTTGGCAAAGTACAGCATCACGCCACCAAATCCTGGCACCCCGCTCATGGAAACGATGCTTGCCGACTTGCCGCCGCTGCGCGCCGCGCTGATGTACGCCGTGCCGCTGTTGTTCACACTCGCCGCAGCGCCCTCGTTCATTTCCGTTTCGCCAGAATCCGGATGGCGCTGGGCACGCTTCGGCGCGGGCCTGGCGCTCGCTGCCGCGATCCTCTCGTTCGCCTGGCTGATGGCCGGCGGCCCCGGAATCTGGCGCGGGCCGGCTCTCATCGGCCCCGACGCGGGCATCCATTTCAGCCTGCGCAGCGATGCGCTGGCCGACATCATGCTGCTGCTGGTGTGCTTCATCGGCTGGGTCATCGTCGGCTATTCGCAGTCGTATCTCGGCGGCCAGCGCGGCCAGCCGCGCTACATCCGCAGCCTGATGCTGACCCTCGCCGCGGTGACGCTGCTGGTGCTGTCGAACAACCTGCTGCTGCTCGTGTTGACCTGGATCGCCACCAGCCTGACGCTGCATGCCCTGCTGACCTTCTTCGATCAGCGGCCCCAGGCGCTCATCGCGGCACACAAGAAGTTCCTCGCCAGCCGGGTGGCCGACCTGTGCATGCTGGGCGCCATTGCCATCGTCGCATCGCAGCTCGGCACGCTCGAGATCGACCAGGCGGTCGCAGCCGCGCGGGCACTCGCCGCTGATTCCACCGGGCTGCAGGTGGCCGCGGTGCTGTTCGTCATCGGTGCGCTGGTCAAGTGCGCGCAACTGCCGGTGCACGGCTGGCTGATTCAGGTGATGGAGGCGCCCACGCCGGTCTCGGCGCTGCTGCATGCCGGCATCGTCAACCTCGGCGGGTTCGTGATGATCCGCCTGGGCACACTGGTCGCCGACGTGCCGGTCGCGCAGGCGCTGCTGGTCGTCGTCGGCGGCATCACGGCCGTCATCGCGGCAGCGACCATGATGACGCGCATCAGCATCAAGGTGGCGCTGGCCTGGTCCACCTGCGCGCAGATGGGCTTCATGCTCATGCAATGCGGCCTCGGCCTTTACGAGCTCGCGCTGCTGCACATCGTCGCCCACTCGCTGTACAAAGCGCATGCCTTCCTAACCGCCGGTACGGCCGTGGAGCAGAACCGGCTGCATCAGATGACCACGCCCTTGCCACCACTGAGCGGCTTCGCCTGGTTCGCAAGCGCCATCGTGGGTGTTGGCATCGTGGCCGCGGCGGCGCTCGCCTGGGGCATCCGTCCGGGGCAAGCGCCTGCGCTGTGGGCGGTGAGTGCGGTCCTGGCACTGGCGCTGGTGCCGCTGCTCGCCGGGCCGCTGCTGCGTGCCGGCGGCGCGTGGGTCCTCGCCGGCCTGGCGGGGGCTTTTGTCGTCGCGCTGGCCTACTTCGGGCTGCATCTGCTGTTCAAACAGTGGCTGGGTGCGCCCGCCGTCGCCAGCATGGGCCTGGTGGCCTGGGTGATCGGCTGCTTCGTGGTGCTGTTCATCGTCCAGGGTGCGGTGCGCGCTCGGCCCCAGGGCGCGCTGTCACGCAAGCTCTACCCGTGGCTGTTTTCCGGCCTGTATCTGGATGAAGTCTTCACTCGCCTGACGTTCCGCGTGTGGCCCGCGCGGCCGCCGGCCAAGGCCGCCGCGCCTTCTCCCATCCTTCCCGAAACCCTGAAGTCTGGAGCCCTGTGATGAACGCCGTGATCGAACGTTCGACCCGGGCAACACAAACCGCCCTCAGACCGGTGATCGACGCCGCGTGCGCGCGTATCGCCCCCACCTGGCCGCTGGATCGGTTCATCGCGGTCAACCCCTACTGGGGCCACCTGGAGCGGCCGATCGCTACCGCCGCCGCCAACTTGGCCGCGCTGGCCGGCAGCCCGATGTTGATGCCGCGAAACTGGTACCGCGAGCAGTGGCAGGCCGGCCGCATCACCAAGGCGGACCTCAGTGAGGCGATCGAGGCGACCGGAGCCAACAGCACGGCGGAAGAACTCGTGGCAGACCTGACCGCGAGTCTGAGTTTTCCGGGGCGCCTGCCGCTGGCGACGGATCTGGTGGACGCGCGCCGCGACACCAGCCACCACACGGCCTGGCGCGACTACGTCACGCATCACGTGAGCCAGGGCACGGCCGCCTACTTTGACCAGGGCCAGGCCGCTTGGGGGCCGGACCGCAGCGGCGGTTTGTATGCTTGCTGGCGGCGGCAGTCTGAGCACGACTTCGGCCCGTCGATGCTGATGGGTTACCGCGGCTTCAGCCAGCGGTTGCGGAAGCTGCCCTCCGACCCGATCGCGCTGATCGACGCCGCCGTGCCCGTTTTGTCCATCCCGCAGGAGGGGCGCGAAGCCTACTTCACCGCGCTGCTGATGAGCATCAACGGTTGGTCGTCCTGGTGCGCGTACCAGCGCTGGCAGGCGCGGCTTGCAGGGCGCGACGATGACCACATCGTGCACATACTGGCCATCCGTCTCGCCTGGGAGTGGCTGCTGCACGAAGGTCACCCCGATTCCGGGGTGGCCGCAGGGCTGGCTTCCGCCTGGAGTGACGCCGAAGGGGCGGTCTCGCGCGCGCAATCCGCGCAGAGCCGCGACTGGCTTTGGCATGTGGCACTCGAGCGTGCCTACCAGGCGCCGGTGGCGAAGGCGTTGATGGCGGGGGCTCCGAAGCACGGTGCCGTGGAAGCGACGCCGGCCGTGCAGGCCGTGTTCTGCATCGACGTGCGCTCCGAAGTCTACCGCCGCGCGCTGGAAGCGAGCAGCGCCAACCAGGTCCAGACCCTGGGCTTTGCCGGCTTCTTCGCACTGTTCATTGAGTACCGGCCGCTAGGCACCGAGATGGTACGGCCGCAGTTGCCCGGCCTGCTCCACCCGCGTTTGTGCGTCACCGACGAATGCGATACGCCCACGCGGACCGACGCGCTGGTGAAGCGCCGCAAGAAGGACCTGCTGATGCGCCAGCAGTGGCAGACCTTCCGCGCCGGCGCCGGCTCCACGTTCTCCTTTGTCGAAGCCTGCGGGCTCCTCTATGCCGGCAAGCTGATCAAGAATCGCCTCGGCGGCAAAAGGAATGCGGCGCCGGTGGAGCTGACGGGATTGCCGGCGGCCGAGCGCCACGCGCTGCGCCCGCGTTGGCCCACCAGCGGCGGGCCGGACGGGGAAGCGCGCGTCAACATAGCAGCCACGGCGCTGGGCGCGATGGGTCTGTCCACCGGTTGTGCGCGCGTGATCCTGCTCGCCGGGCACGGCAGCACCAGCGCCAACAACCCGCATGCAGCAGGGCTGGACTGTGGCGCCTGCGGCGGGCAGACGGGCGAGGTGAATGCGCGCGCGCTCGCCGCGCTGCTGAACGACCCGGCGGTGCGCAAGGGTCTGAAGCAACGCGGGCTGGACGTGCCTGAGAGCACGATCTTCGTCGGCGGCCTGCACAACACCACCATCGACGAGATGCTGCTCTACGACACCGATCTGCTGCCTGCCAGCCACATCAAAGATCTCGAAGCGCTGCGCGGCTGGCTTGCCGAGACCGGCAAGCGCACGCGCGCCGAACGCGCCGCCTTGCTGGGTCTCGCGAGCCAAGCCGACTCGCCCGTCGCGCTGCACGAGTCCATCATCTCGCGCAGCAGCGACTGGGCGCAGGTCCGGCCGGAGTGGGGCCTCGCGGGCTGTGCCGCCTTCGTCGTTGCACCGCGCAGCCGCAGCCAGCACATGAACCTCGGCGGCCGCAGCTTCCTGCACGACTACCGGTGGGAGCGCGATCCGGGCTTCAATGTGCTGGAGCTAATCATGACTGCGCCGATGGTGGTGACCAACTGGATCAACATGCAGTATTACGCCTCCACCGTGGACAACAAGCTTTTCGGCAGCGGCGACAAGGTGCTGCACAACGTGGTGGGCGGCGACGTCGGCGTGTTCGAGGGCAACGGCGGCGACCTGCGCATCGGCTTGCCCATGCAGTCCATCCACGACGGCGAGCACTTCGTGCACACGCCCTTGCGGCTGTCGGTATTCATCGAGGCGCCGCGCCAGGAGATCGACAACATCATCGGCAAACATGCCGTCGTCAAGCAGCTCATCGACAACGAGTGGCTGTACCTGTTCCACATCGAGCCCTCAGGCTCGACGGTCTCGCGCTATCGCCCCGGCGGGACTTGGCAGGACGTCGAAGTGACACATTGACTCACCAAGGGTCCAACGCCCTCGCTGGCCCTGGCATTGGCGAGGCGCAAGCAACGCCGGTAATCGAGCGTCGCTTCGGCGAGGCGACAGTTTGAGCCAGCCACGAGGAAATCTTGTCGATGAATGATTCACCCGAGCACGACCCCGTAGCACCGACTTACGACAAGTCCAAGATGCCGAGCCGCCACACCACGGTCGGCCCCGAGCGGGCGCCGCACCGTTCTTTTCTGTACGCCATGGGCCTGTCGACGCGCGACATCGCCCAGCCCTTCGTCGGCGTCGTCTCCACCTGGAACGAGGCGGCCCCCTGCAACATCGCGCTGAAGCGTCAAGCGCAGGCCGTGAAGCTGGGGGTGGCCGCTGCCGGGGGCACGCCGCGCGAATTCACCACCATCACCGTCACCGACGGCATCGCCATGGGCCACGCCGGCATGAAGGCTTCCCTGGTCAGCCGCGAAGTCATCGCCGATTCGGTCGAGCTGACGATGCGCGGGCACTGCTACGACGCGCTGGTGGGGGTGGCCGGCTGCGACAAGACGCTGCCGGGTCTGATGATGGCCATGCTGCGGCTCAACGTGCCTTCGGTTTTTCTCTACGGCGGGTCGATCCTGCCCGGGCGCTTTCGCGGCCGGGACGTCACGGTGCTCGACGTCTTCGAGGCTGTCGGCGCGCACGGCGCGGGCACGATCAGCGACGCCGACCTCGACGAACTGGAGAAGGTGGCGTGCCCTTCGGCGGGCTCCTGCGGCGGCCAGTACACGGCCAACAGCATGGCCTACGTCTCCGAGGCGATCGGCCTGGCGCTTCCGGGTTCGGCCAGCACGCCGGCGCCTTACGAGTCGCGCGACCGATACGCGGAACTGGCCGGCAAGACGGTGATGGACCTGTTGGCGAGTGGACTCAGGCCGCGCGACATCGTCACCCGCAAAGCCTTGGAAAACGCGGCTGCCGTGGTCGCCGCCACGGGCGGCTCGACCAACGCCGCATTGCATCTGCCAGCCATGGCGCACGAAGCCGGTATCGCCTTCGACATCTTCGACGTTGCCGCCGTGTTCAAGCGCACACCACTGATCGCCGACCTGAAACCCGGTGGCCGTTATCTGGCCAAGGACGTGCACGAAATCGGCGGCGTACCGGTGGTGCTGAAGGCGCTGCTCGACGGCGGCTTTCTGCACGGCGAGTGTATGACCGTGACCGGCCGCACTTTGGCGCAGAACCTCGAGGGCATCAGCCTGCCGCCGGGCCAGGACGTCGTCCGGCCGACGACGGACCCGCTCTCGCCGACCGGTGGCCTGGTCGGCCTGTCGGGCAACCTCGCGCCCGAAGGCGCCATCGTCAAGGTGGCCGGTCTGCAGACCCTGGCCTTCCGCGGCCCGGCGCGCGTGTTCGACCGCGAAGAAGACGCTTTCGCGGCGGTGATGCAGCGGCGCTACGAGGGCGGCGAAGTGCTCGTCATCCGCTACGAGGGCCCGCGCGGCGGGCCGGGCATGCGCGAGATGCTGTCGACCACATCGGCCATCTACGGCCAGGGCATGGGCGAGCAGGTGGCGCTGATCACCGACGGGCGCTTTTCCGGCGCGACGCGCGGCCTGTGCGTCGGCCACGTCGGGCCCGAGGCTGCGGTCGGCGGTCCGATTGCGCTGATCGAGGATGGCGACCTGATCGAGATCGACACCGTGGCGGGCACGATCACTTTGAATGTTGCCCCAGAGGTGCTGGCGGCGCGCCGTGCGAACTGGCGGCCGCGCCCGCACAGCTCTCCGTCGGGGGCGATCTGGCGCTACGCCAACACCGTCGGTCCTGCCGGCAAAGGCGCGGTCACCCACCCGGGGGCGGGCGCGGAGAACGGCTCGTATGCCGACATCTGATCCAGGCCGGGTGAGTCAGCCGCCGGATAGCGGCGGCACGGTCCGCCTGGTCATCCGGCAGCCGGATGACTGGCACGTGCACCTGCGCGACGGCGCGATGCTCCAGACGGTGGTCGGATATACCGCACGGCAGTTCTCCCGGGCCATCGTGATGCCGAACCTTGAGCCACCGGTGACGACGACAGTGGCGGCACAGGCCTATCGCGAACGCATCCTTGAAGCCCTGCCGACCGGTTGCGCCTTCACGCCGTTGATGACCGCCTACCTCACGGACGACATCGAGCCCGCCGAGATCGAGCGCGGTTTCGCAGCAGGCGTGTTCACGGCTTGCAAGTTGTATCCCGCGCATGCCACGACGAACTCCGCCCATGGCGTCACCGATTTCCGCAAGCTCTACCCGGTCTTTGCGGCGATGGAGCGCATTGGCATGCCCCTCCTGCTTCACGGCGAGGTGACGGATGACCATGTCGACATCTTTGACCGCGAGGCGGCCTTCATTGATCGCATCCTGAGCAGGGTCATCACCGACTTTGCGGCGCTGAAGATCGTGTTCGAGCACATCACGACGCAAGACGCCGTGCAGTTCGTCGAGGCTGCCGGCCCGCGTCTCGGTGCGACGATCACGCCGCATCATCTCGTGCTCAACCGCAACGCGATGTTTGCAGGCGGGATCCGGCCGCATCACTACTGCCTGCCGGTCGCCAAACGCGAGCGACACCGGCTTGCGCTGCGCAAGGCCGCGACATCGGGCAACCCGAAGTTCTTCCTCGGCACCGATTCGTCACCGCATGCGATCGGCGACAAGGAGGCCGCATGCGGCTGCGCCGGCATCTTCAACGCCCCCGTTGCGCTCGAGACCTACGCCGCGGTGTTCGAAGAGGAAAACGCGCTCGACAGGCTGGAAGGTTTTGCCTCGGAGAACGGCCCGCGGTTTTACGGACTGTCACTGAACTCCGGCCGGGTGGCGATCGAGAGAACGCCGTGGCGGGTGGACGAAAGCGTCGCAGCCGGCACGCTCGTGCCGTTCCAGGCCGGGGCGACCTGTCGCTGGCGATTCGCCGGTCCGGTCGACACTGGCCACGCCATGGAGGTCGCTGCACCTCTGGCGCTTCGACCAGGCATGCTTGACGCGTGACGTACCGGGTGATGGGCGAGCTCCTGCTTCTGGAGCCGTTCTGATGTCCTGGCTGTCCAATTACGCAGGCCGAAGGGTGTCCCTTCTGACCCAGCACGGCAAAGAACAAGTCGTCGCGCCGGTTCTGGAGCAGGGTCTGGGTTGTGTCATCGAGCACGTCACAGGGTTTGATACCGACCAACTTGGCACCTTTACCCGCGATGTGCCCCGACCCGGTAGCCAACTCGATGCTGCGCGGCGCAAAGCCCGCAAAGGCATGGAGTTGTCGGGGCTGTCGCTTGGCTTGGCCAGTGAAGGGAGCTTTGGCCCCGATCCCTTCAGCGGAATGTTTCCGTGGAATGTGGAGCTGCTGGTCTGGCTGGATGACAGCCTGGAGATCGAGGTGGTGAGCATGGCCCAGGGAACTGCGCGCAGCGCTCATCTTCAGAGCGGCGACTGGGTAGAGGTCGAAGCCTTTGCGGCGCGCGTTGAATTTCCATCGCACCAATTGGTCTTGCGTCCTCAGAGCCAGGGTGACCCTCGCATCAACAAAGGCATTGCAGATGCGGGCCGGCTGAGGACCTGCTTCGACGAATGCCTTGCGCAGTCAAGCAACCGGGAGGTCTTCATTGAGGTGGACCTTCGGGCTTGCGCCAACCCGAGTCGCATGAACCACATCGAGCAGGCCGCGCGCGATCTGCTTCAGCGCATGCAGTCGTACTGCCCCGATTGCCGAACCCCAGGCTACTGGGTGACCCAGCGAATGCCGGGCCTTCCATGCTCGGACTGTGGCCTACCGACCTCCGGCTATCGCGATGAGGTGTGGAGATGCCTGCGTTGCCAGTACCAATCCGTGAAGGCCAGGAAATACCGCGCCGTTGCTGAGCCCCGGCACTGCTCCTATTGCAATCCCTGAGTGATCCTGCATCCGAACTCAGAAGCCGAGGGCGAGTTCCTAGCCGTTCAGGCTCTCGCCGCGATGAGAGCGACCCTTACTGCTGAAGAGGCCGGTCAACAGAACAAGCTGGAGATCATCGATGGCTTCTGAATGGCGCTCGCTATTCGTCACCGGCACCGACACCGGTGTCGGCAAGACCCTGATCAGCGCCGCACCGCTGCATACGCGGGCCCGGCACCACGCACCGGTCGTCGGCATAAAACCGCTGGCGGCGGGCTTGGTGAAGCAGGGCGCGTCCTGGGTCAGCGAAGACGTGCTCGCGCTGCGCGCCCTGCTCGGCCTGGCCGACGTAGGGCTCGTCGAAGGCGCCGGGGGCTGGCGCGGCCAGTGAACGATGTCGAGACCCTCGCCGACCTGGCGATCGTGATGGCCGCGCCAATGGTTCTGGTAGTCGGCTTGCGGTTGGGTTGCCTGAATCATGCCCTGCTCACCGCCGAGGCGGTGCGCGCCGACGGGCTGACGCTCGCCGGCTGGGTGGCTAAGAACATCGACCCGGCGATGGCCTGCCGCGACGAGAACATCGCCACTTTGTGCGACCGTCTTCCAGCACCGCTGCTGAACGACGGGAGGGTAGGAGAGGCACTACCGGAAAACGCGCTGCAACAGGCCATGCAGCACATCAGGCAGTTCCGGCGAGGGTCAACAGCCTGTTTGTCACCGCGTTGAAGAACATGAAAGTCAGAGGTCAGGTAAGCGGGCACCAGCGTTGCACCGCCTCCGCCGTGTCGAACGGCCCAGTGTTGAAACAGATACGCGCCTGCGGGGCATGTTCATGGACCACGTTGAGCACTTTCTCGAACAGGAGAAAGTTCTTATCGATGGTGCGCACACCGGCACCGATCACGACGCAGTCGTAGCGGTTCGCCTGCAACGTCGCTCGGATCACGTCCTCGGCGGTTTCGCCAAAATCGGTCAGGCACAGTTTGGCGTCGTAGCCCAAAGCGTTCAGTGCAGCGATGTCCTTGTCCAACCCGCCTTGAACCTTCTCGGCCGTCATGCCAGGAAAGGCGGCGTAGGCCGGATCTGCGAAGTTGATGAGCTGCGGCTGCAGGCCAACTGACAGAACAGATTTCTTTGAAGTCATGGTGTTTCTTTGGGTGGCGGGGGAAGGTTTCGGAGGGTTTCGGAGGGTCTGACGCACAGGTTGGTCCACCACGCACGGGCTCGCTCGCTGTCTCTCGGCGACTACTCGCCGCCTGTCAGCCGCCAGGTGCGGCGACGTGAAGGATCATCTTCCCTCGCGCCTTACCGGCCTCGCCCAGGCGGTGTACCTGAGACGCATCGGCGAGCGCGAACTCCTGACCGACGACGATACGCAAGCGCCCGTCATCGACACGCTCGACCAGTTGAGCCAGCACGACGCCGCGCGGGGGCGTGAAGACGAAGGCGGCACGCACGCCCGCTGCTGCGGCGCGTTCGGGTGACGGTGGCATCACGGTTGCGACCAGAATGCCGCCTTTGCGAATCGTGGCCCATGAGGCCTCTTGTGTCGGCCCGCCCAGCGTGTCGAGCACGATGTCCATGTCGCGCGCGATCTGCTCGACGCGCTGCGTGCGGTAGTCGATCAACTCGTCGGCTCCCAGGCTCTTGACCAGGGCCAGGCCGTCGCCGCTGGCCGTGACGGTGACATGCGCGCCGTGCTCCTTGGCCAGTTGTACGGCGGTCGTGCCGAGCGCTCCGGCGCCACCGTGGATCAGCACGCGCATGCCGCGTTCGACCTGTCCGGTCTCGATCAAGGCGGTCCACGCGGCCTGGCCCGCCATGGGCAGGGCCGCCGCAGCGGCGAACGAGGCCGTGCGCGGCTTCTTCGCCACCTGGCTGGCGTCCACCGCCACGTACTCGGCATAGGTGCCGCCGCGCGCGAATGCGGCGTAGAAGCAGACCTCATCGCCGAGTTTGAAGCCGGCCACTTCGCCGCCGACCGCGGTGACGATGCCCGCGGCATCGAAGCCGAGCGTGATGGGGAAGCTCTTGGGAATCTGCGCGGCCATGACGCCCGAGCGCAGCTTCCAGTCGATCGGGTTGACGCCGGTCGCGACCACGCGCACCAGCAGGTCGCTGGCGCCGCAGGGGGGTACCGGTGCGTCCTCGAGCTGCATCAACTCGGGCCCGCCGTAGGCGTGGATGCGGATGGCTTTCATTTACGATGTCCTTGGTGAAGGGCCGCAGCTTGACCGGTATTGCCGGCCTGCGGGCGGCTAGTGCTTTCAAAGCACCTGCCCTGCCGCAGTGCGCCGGAGTGGTTGCCCGCAATCCCGGCACGACCTCACCCTGCCCGCCGCACGTCCTGCTGCAGCAGCGGATCCGGGGCCGTCTTCTCCAGCTGTGCCAGGATCTTCGCGATGACTGCCGGCTCCTCGATGCTGGCAATCACCTTGCGCTTCCCGCCGCAGCGCGCGCAGGTGTTGATCTCAACACCAAAGACGCGCTTGGCGCGAACACGCCGTGATATCTCGTCAAATGCATCCGCGGTGGCGGCACCCGTGCGGCAAGGCCGGCCATCAGATCCAGCGGGTCGAGCACGATGTGCGTGGTGCCATCGCGATACGGCGTCTTCAGCTGGTAGCGCGCCGGCCCGATGCACTCAGCCCCAAGCGTCCCTCGGCCATCGGCGGCCGGCTCACGTGGCGGCACAGCCGTTCGAGCTTGGCGCGCTGGTGTGGCTCGATGTCGAGGCCCGCATGCAGCGAGAACCCGCCGGCGTTGGCAGCGCTGCGATGCTCACCTTGCTGCTCGGCCTCTTCTGCTCTGGCCGGCACCGTCTGCAGCGTGAACAGCTTCTGGCCTGTGCGCGGACCCAGCGCGATCCGGTAGGTGATGGAGTGGCCGATCAGGCTCATATCGCGGGACCTCAACTGTTCATAGGCCTGCCGGCAGCCATCGGCATTTCCTTGTCGGGCGATCCGGTGGCTGCGAAAACGGACTTGAGTCGCTATCTGCTATGCGTCGGCAGGACTTCGTTGTCAGTTCCCAACAGCGTCTCAATACTTCGCTACTTCGCAACACTACGTTGACAACTATTGTCAACCCCCCTAAAGTTCCTCCATGAGCAAAAACACAATGAGCATTGCACTGCCTGAGTCGATGCGGTCGTACATCGCTGGAAGAGTTAACGGCGGAAATTACGGCAACACCAGTGAGTACATTCGGGACTTGGTGCGCAAAGACCAAAAGGATCAAGCCATCGTGCGCCTGCGAACGCTTGTCGAAGAGGGCCTTGCATCCGGAGATGCCCAGCCGCTTACCGATGCCGACGATAGCGAATTGCTGGCAATTGCACGCGGCACCATCGAGTGAAGCCAGCGCACTTGCGCCCCTTGGCCAAGCAGGACCGTCAACACGAAGTACGCTACTACCGTGCCAAAGCTGGAACAACAGTTGCTCAGCAGCTGGTGATCGTGGCTGGTCTGGCACTCAAGCAAATTGAACAGGATCCCGGCATCGGTTCCCCTCGTCTTGGGCTCATGGCCGAAATTCAGGGCCTTCGGTCCTGGCGCGTCAAAGGCTTTCCACTGGTTTGGCTTTACCTGGAGCGAGAGGATCACCTCGATGTGATTCGTCTGCTTGGCGAACGACAAGACATTTTGTCGATTCTGGGAGACGAGCGCTGAGCAACGACGGCAGCGCTGGCGATGCAGGCGGGTAAACCCGCGAACAAGCATGCTGCTGAGCGTGTGCGGCGTGAAAAATCAAACGGCACGTTTCCGGCCCCACCGGGACGGGCTCGCCCGCACTGGGTGGCACACCACCGGGCAGACCTCATGTTGGACTTGCGGTTCTCCCGTTGATTGCCGTCCGACAGCAGCCGCACGTCAGATTTGGGAGGTAGTGCAGACTTGGGAAGGTCAATCACGCTCGCGGCCGTCCCGACCCTTACCCCCTTCACGCCCGCCTCCCTCGTGTTCACCGCTGGCACTGCGGTGGCACTTGACGCAATTCTCCAGGTTGACGATACCTTCTTCGTCGTGTTTGCGCCGGATGTTGGAGGGCGTGTGCTCGTGACACCCATAACAGGTGTAGCGACTGTAGTCGTTGCCGACGTGGCAGGTGATGCAAGTGGCGTTGTGGTCCCGATCCAGCACAAAGAATTTCGCATGCTCGAAGGTCGCCGGCTTCCAGGCAGTTGAAGCGTGGCACTGCGCGCAGTTGCCCTGGATCGGGGAATGCAGCGTGTCACCGGGCGCCTTGTGGCAGGTTTCGCAGCGCGCCAGGACGTGTCCTGGGCGAGCGTCGCATGTGCGAAGGTTGCAGGCTTCCATGCGTCCGTCTGGTGGCACTGCACACAATCCACGGTCAGCGCACTGTGCATCGTGTTGGTCGGCTTGGCGTGGCAGGTCTCGCAGTCCTGCCGCGCTGCTGGCAGCAACAGGGCGTGCGAGAACGGCTTGCGGCTGTGTTTGGTGAGCTTCGGGCCAGCATGGTCGCTGTGGCAGGCCATGCAGTTTTGCTCGGATAGTTGCTGGTGGAACGAAGTCTTGAGGCCCCGCTGCGGTAACGCGGTGCCATTCGGGGTGCGCAGCCCGATGTCCGGCAGGGCATGGCAGCTGGTGCACTTCTGCGCAGTAGCGCCCTGCCACGCCGTGTGGCAGGCGAAGCAGTCCGTGGCCAGCTCCGTATGGCCTGCAACCAGCGGCCCCGGGCTGATCATCAGCTGCGGATAGGCAAACGCCAGGCCGACCAGCACCAGCAGGTTGGCCACAATAGTCCAGCACAGCCAGCCGCGCTTCACTTCCAGCTCCAGAACAGGAAGGTGGCGACGATGTGCGAGATAGCCAGCACGGCGAAGGCCAGCGTGATGGGGAAGTGCACCACGCGCCAGCGCTTGACCATGTCGAACGTCAGGCTGTCCCAGTAGGTGCGGTCTGCAAGTTGCGCCGGCGTCAGGCCCTGGTCGCGCATCTGCTTGCGCGTTGCCTCGAGGCGCCGCTTCGACCGGGCAAGCAGGTACTTGCCGGTCAAGCCGCTGCCCACGGTGATCAGCATCGCCCACACCGCCAGCCAGGCCAGGATCGCATTGAAATGGATGCCGGCGTGAACCAGCAGCAGCAGCGACCCCAGCCAGGCCAGGTACTCGTGCCAGCGCAGCAACTGGGCGGGCTTGCCTGCCTTGATGAGCTTGCGCTTGCGCAGCGAGTAGGCGGTCGATGCCAGGATCAGCAACGTGCCGGGGATGCCGAGCCAGCGGCCGATCCAGACGATGTCCAAAAGGTGCAGCGCGGCGTCGATCAGCAGCGCTGCTGCGGCCAGCGCGGCCAGGCTCAGAACGAAAGGCAGTACCTCACGACGGATCAATCGGGCCTGCATCATGCCTCCAGCACCAGGGCCGATGTCGGCCGGCCGACACACAGCAGGCAGTGGCCCGGTGCGATGTCGTGGTCGGGCTTGTTGTCGTAGTGGACGGTTCCGCTGACCAGCCGGGTCTCGCAGGTGCCACAACTTCCTGAACGGCAGCCCGAGTCGATGGCCAGAGCGTTTCGATCCGTGAAGTCGAGCAGGTTGGCGTCCTAGCCGTCCCAGACAAGCGTGCGGTCCGAACGGCTGAACCTCACCTCCACGGACTGCGCGAGCGCGCGCTCTTCGGCACCGGTCACTGAACCGGGTAGCTTCACCGACGCTGGCCCGAAGGCCTCGAAGTGAACGTCCTGCCGTGGCACGCCCCACTGCACCAGCGCCGGCACCAGACTCTCCATCATCGCCGGCGGGCCGCAGACGTAGAACTGGTGGCGGCCATGCGGCAAGGTGCTGCGCAGCAGCTCAAGCTTCACACGGCCCGCATGCTGGAATTCCCGGCCGGCCTGATCGTCGGCGCCGGCCTGGCTGTAGATTCAAACCACCTGCCCTGCCGAATCCTGCCAGGCCGCCATCCTGAATCCCAGCCACTCCCAGCCTGCTTCGGCCGTGCCGGCAGTCCTGACCGAGCCTGGACTTGAATCTTCCTCTGCGTTCACTGCACCGCAAGCGGCATTGCGGCCGTGCGAATTGATGAGGGCATGCACCCGCCTTACCCGCTGCGGTTTACTCGGCAGCAGGCGATCGTCATCTTGACTCAGGAGCGCATCAGATCAGCCGCGCCTGTGTCGGCGGTGCGCGTGTGCCGAGTGGCAGCTCGACTCGATGCTCATCCGGTGCAGCCTTCTCCAGCTGCGCCAGAATCTTCGCGATGACGTCGGGCTCTTCGATGCGGGCGATCACCTTGAGCTTCCCGCCGCAGCCGGTGCAGCTGTTGATCTCGATCCCGAACACGCGCTTGAGGCGCTGCGCCCAGCTCATCGCGACGTGGCGCGCAGTGATCGGCTTGTCAGTGGACTGATCCGCGCCCTGCCGTTCGCCGCCCACACCCCGGTGCGCCGGCGTCACCGTGGCGCACAGCTGGCTGTGCGGCGCGAATACCCCGTGATAGCGCGTCAGGTGCATGCGCGGTGGCGGCACCACTGCGGCAAACCGCACCATCAGATCCAGCGGCTCCAGCACGATGTGCGTGGTGCCATCGAGATACGGGATCTTCAGCTGGTAGCGCACCTGGCCCGGATGAGGTCAGCGCCAGTCGCTCCTCGGCCATCGGCGGCCGGCTCACATAGCGACATAGCCGTTCGAGCTTGGCGCGCTGGTGTGGCGCGATGTCGAGGCCGGCGTGCAGTGAGAACCCGCCGGCGTTGGCAGCGCTGCGATGATCACCTTGCTGCTCGGCCTCTTCTGCTCTGGCCGGCACCGCCTGCAGCGTGAACAGCTTCTGGCCTGTGCGCGGACCCACCGCGATCCAGTAGGTGATGGAGTGGCCGATCAGATCATCCAGCGGACCTTCCGCTCCCTGCGTGGCCAGCCAGGCGTTCTCCAGGTCGCGCTCGATCAGGCCGCGTTGCTCCAGCACCCTGCCGATGCGCGCGGCGATCCGCTGCACCAACTCATGCAACTCGGTGCCGGTCGGCGCCGGCACATGCCGAAACACCGGCGGCGCGTCTTCGTGCGTATTCCGGCGAAGATGACCAGCGGTTCCGGCGGAACGTGACCGGCGATTCCGCCGCGTCTGCGCTGTTGATGTTTTCTACTCTGGTCGGTCACGATCAGTCAAGACTTTGCGAGTTCCGACCAGACGCGGTCTGCCGCGTCAGCGGCAGAAGCGCCTTTTGATTTGCCCTGGGGCTGACTCACCGCTAGGCCTCGACTCGCGCCTTGACCTTGGCGGTTTCCTTCGCCGCCTCGCGGTTGCGCATCGATTCCTTGGCTTCCAGTTGGATGCGATGCGAACGGTGCACGAGACGGTCAAGGATCGCATCGGCCAGCGTCGGATCGCCTATGTAGTCGTGCCAGTCGCTGACGGGAAGTTGACTCG
>Ga0163152_10000284_pt1 | contig 91826 bp, 94 predicted proteins | sample OliLakLV19MP8IB2_FD_148635 | JGI IMG/M metagenome (GOLD analysis project Ga0163152, IMG submission 148635) | Freshwater microbial mat bacterial communities from Lake Vanda, McMurdo Dry Valleys, Antarctica - Oligotrophic Lake LV.19.MP8.IB-2 | ecosystem: Environmental > Aquatic > Freshwater >...
CGAGCATCAGCCTGAGAGCTATGCCAGTAGGCAAAAACGTCAGGATCGGGACCAAGCTCAATACCATAAAGCAGCGCATCATAGCTATGCAATGATAGTGTAGTTTGCAGTTCCGTGTCTGATTGCACCGTTAGCTCAAGCTTAATGCCTACGGCTTGCCATTGCTTTTTTAGGTTATTGGCAATAACTGTATACTGACGATCATCTTGGGTATAAAGATTAAAGGTCAATGCTTTGCCAGCCTTAACACGCCGGCCTTGATTGTCGATCTTCCAGCCGGCTTCATCGAGCAATTTTTGGGCCTCGGCAGGATTAAAGCCAAGCTGGACAAGGGTTTTATCGTAACCTATGTGTGAATTCAGTAAAGGCCCGCGAACACTTGCCACTGGGTAGCCAAGGCTACCAACGATCTGATTAGTATCTGTAGCTAATACAATCGCGCGACGCACTTTGGGATCAGCTAATATCTCGTTGGAGTTTTTTAAAAACACTGCCACCTCGCTTAATAGGGAAATATCATGGGCACGAATAGTAGCGTCACGTTGTAAGTCACTAGGCAATTCAGATAGACCAGCCACACCATTGAGTTCCTGTTTTTTGAAGCTATCTAGTAATTGCTTACCGTCACGAAATGAACGTATGACAAACTTGCCAAGTTTTGCCTGCTCACCATGATAATAAGGATTCGGTGACATGGCTATTTGCTCTTCGCGCGTTTCGGGGGTCAAGCCGCTGACTTGTAGCGCCTCCCATTTAAAGGGTCCAGAGCCGATCGGGCGGAGCGTATTAAAATTGATTGAGCGGAGTTGCGTTACCGGAATCTTTTCTAGTAAGTGCTTGGGGACGATGCCGTTCGTCATAGAATAAGGAAAAGCAGCTAGTGGGCTAGGCAGTGTAAATACAATCGTCTCAGGGTTATCGGCTGATACCGTAATACCCTTCCAACTAAGGCCAAATGGAGATTTGGCATCCGGATTTTGGATAAGTGTGTAGGTAAAGACCACGTCAGCAGCAGTCAGTGGACGACCGTCTTGCCACTTGAGGTTCTTACGCAAATGAACTTCGTAACGTACACCACGATCATCTGTTACCTTCCAGCTATCAGCCAGATCGCCAACTAGCTGATTCTTTTGGTTGAATTTAAAAAGCCCCGCAAAGAGCAGGCGGGCAACGCTTCTATCAACGCTATTGGTAGCATAAAGGGGGTTGGCATTAGTAAACGATCCAAGTACACCCTCGACATAGATACCACCGGCTTTGGGTTGCGCTTCTAAATAATAAGAGGCAAGTCCTCTGGTTTGCACTATGACACCGCCGATCAACAGTACCAGTAACAGGATCCAAGCAGTCGTAAAACGCCAAACAATCGGCAAACGAGTTAAACGTTTAAAAAAGTGGCGCTCTAGTTGTTCTTCTGCCTGATAACTAATGTCTTCAACTTGCCGCTTACTGCGACGAAAGCGCCGCCGCCATCGTAAGCGTGTGGTTCTATCAATCATGACTATTCAATCAGATTATAATGCCCAGGATTAACGAAAGCGCAAATATAATCACCAGAATAATCGTAATCTGGTGCAGGGATTTATCTGAACCGCGGCGTATGGTGTTAACCTCTCCGCCGCCGCCCAGGCCTGCCCCCAGTGAGGCACCGCGAGTTTGCACTAGGATTAATAGACAAAGTAGTACCATAGAACCAATCGTAATGTAGTTAAATATATTCATACGCTCCTCGTGCTTGGGACGATACTATTGTAAGGCAGTACGAAGCAGAAGTGAAGTCAGGGACTCACCTTTCTTCTAGAATAGTTGTGACTAGGTAGTTCACAAGACCTATAACCATACCGGCAAGCAGAGCGGCACCAAAGTTTCTGACATGTAGCGAGCTATACAGCTTGCTAACTAGCATTACCATCAAGCCGTTAATAACTATCATGAATAAACCAAGGCTAAAGAGAATTGCCGGTAGTGACAAGATAACCACAATCGGCTTAATAACAGCATTGACGAGCGCCAATATAAAGCCCGAGGCAATGATCACCACAATACGGCTGTCATAGGTTATACGTTCGCCAAGCAAGCCAGCAGCCACCCATAGCCCCAGACTACATACTAACCAACGAATTAGAAAACGGGTAAATGGCCGTTTCATAGCTTGTGCTTATTGTAGGTTACTGAAGAGCACTAAGCAACCCACTGCTGAGCACTTTGATGCCCTTTTGACTAATCATGACGTTATCTTCTATGCGCACCCCAATACCCTCTTGCGCTATATAAATACCGGGCTCAACCGTCAGAACCATATTAGCTTCTAGCGGTCGGTCATAGTCGGCCACATCATGCACATCCAAGCCTAAGAAATGTGATGTAGCGTGAGGATAGTAGCGCTTCACCGCCTCGCGTTCGATAGTCTTAATAAGCCCCAGCGCTCGTAATTTCTCACCCATAAATTGCTCAACAGCATGTTCATAATCCTTCATTAATATCCCCGGCTTAAGACTAGAGCTAGCGAAGGCTTGAACTTCTAAAACGGCATTGAAGACGCTTTGCAGGCGCTTATTTGGCTTGGAGAGAGCATAGCTGCGGGTAATATCGGCAGCATAGTGGTCAACTTCAGCACCCACGTCTATGAGTAGCGATTTTTTAGCGTCAAGGGCGGAGTTATTGGCCACATAGTGCAGGGTGCAAGCATTTGCTCCACTGGCGACAATGGGCTGATAGGCATGGTCAGCGCCACGACGGCGGAATCCGGCCGTTATAGCAGCTTCTACTTCGTACTCATACTGGTATTGTGATAGCTTGGTGGTAACTTCTTTCAGAGTAGTGGTGGTGATAGCGATAGCTTGCTTAATAGCATCTAGCTCTGGGGTTTGCTTGACCATTCGCAAACGCGTTACATGTGGGCGTAGATCCAAAAGCTCTGCGTTCGGTACTAGTTCTTTGAGCCTCTTTATTAGATTTGCCCGCGCTGGATTAACATAAAATCCATGCTTAGTAATATAGGGTGGTGCAGCCGCCAAGGTAGCTATATGTTTGACTCGCTTTAAGCGAGTGTCTAGCTGTTTCCAACCAGTTTTATGATCAAATACAGTTTGTATGCCAGAGCAAGCGGTTAGCTGGTCACTTTCGATTGCTCCATCAAACACCGCCTGCATATCTGTACGATGTGGCATAATAAGATACTCTTTGTCTTTGTCCATCACCAAAATTAGGTCTGGTTCGTCGATACCAGTCAGATACCAAAAGCTACTATCCTGCCTGAATGGGAACGTCACATCACTATTGCGCTGCAAGAGCCCATTAGCAGTAAGAACAATCGGTGCTGTTCCGGTAAATAAAGTACGAAGTTTTTTGCGATTGTTTACAAAAAACTCCGCTGTAAAATGCGACTCCATAACAAGCCCCTAGTATACAACACGTCGGTACAAATCCTGCTTGTAACAGAAAAATATTGACAAAGTAGCTATATTAGCTAATATCGAAATATGACAACTGCAAATGTACATGAAGCAAAAACAAATCTTAGCAAGCTGTTAAATGCTGCTGCCGAGGGCGATGAAGTGATAATTACTCGTCGTGGTAGTGGCGTAACTCAGTTCAAATTAACACCGGTCAAGGCAGTACGTAAAACAGGTAAGCTATTTGGAGCATACAAGGGTAAAAATACTTTCGCACCTGATTATGACAAGGCAGACCAAGATTATTATAGGTTTTAAAATGGTTATAACTTTATACATTATGCCGTACCGAGCATAAGCACTTTGTTGTTTTGTGATATAGTAATTTTATGAGAAAAAACCAAGATGGATTCAGTGTAGTAGAGATAGTGCTAGTGATAGTTGTAGTAGGTCTAATTGGTGGTGTGGGTTGGTATGTTTGGCAATCGAAAAACAAGGAAACCAAGACTGGGGTAAATAACCAATCATCAACGACACAGCAAACCAATAAAGAAACGCCCCAAACTCAAGAATCAAAGGACGAGACAGAAAAATGGGCTAGCTTTACCCCAAACAATAAACTCTACACTATAAAACTTCCCGACGGGTGGACGTTTTTACATCAAAATGATGATTGTGACTGTCTATATTCACAGACAACTGACTTTAAAGTTGGTACGCCTGCGACAATAGGAAAAACGCAAGGCGGGCGCGACGGAATTTTCGGCTACTTTATTGTTGCTGATGACAATGATAAGTCTGGTGAGCGTTTTCAAAGCTTTCAGAAACAAGGCACCATAATGGCTGGTAATATGGAGGGGACTAAGTATTATTACGAACAAACTTCCGAGCTTGAGGGTATAGGACTTGAAAAAGGCGGTAAGGAATACGCTTACTATTTTGTAAAGAATGGTCGGGGAATTTATCTATCGTACTCTATTAATCCTGGCACAACAAATAATGTTGAGCTTGTAGAAAAAACAGTCAAGACTTTGCGATAGGTAAAGTACCATAATGTGAACAAAGTATGGTTATAACCTTGTATATCGTGCCGTATCAAGAATGTATTTAATTTTTTAGGTACTGGAGGAGAGTAGTAGCTCTATTGACGCCTACCGCTTTCTCTAGCTCCACTTGACTTGCCTGCGTGACACCGCGCATCGACCCAAATGTACGAATAAGCTTTTTACGAGTAGCTGGGCCAATCGTTGGGATATCATCCAGTAAACTGGCGGTTTGGCGTTTGGCCTTGAGCGCACTGTGATAGCTAACGGCAAAGCGATGCGACTCATCCCGGATACGCTGCAGCAATTTAACCAAGTTAGTGCTATGCGGTAAATTAACAAGAATAAACTTGTCGGTTTCGGAGGCAAAACCACCTAGTTTCTTCAATACCTGATGGTTAAGTACTGCTCCACTTCCAACACTGTGGGCTTGATTGCCTTTGGCAATTACTATCTGCTCCTCGCGCTTGGCCAGCCCTATTACTGCAATACCGTTTTGCAAGGTGCCACCTTGCAAAGCTTGGGTCTCGCCTAGAGCCCGTAGTGCAGCCTCTAGCTGTCCTTTGCCACCGTCTATTAGCAGTAAGTCAGGTAACCCCCAAACCTTGCGGTTGCGCTCACTCAGGCGGCGAGTCAGCGTTTCGTGCATGTTATAAAAATCATCGTTTTTGTTAACTTTGGTTTTGAATTTGCGGTATTCAGCCTTATTACTAACCCCGTTTGTAAAGACAACCATGCTGGCTACCACATCACTACCTTGCTGATGACTGATATCGTAACCTTCTATGCGCTTAGGGAAAGCTGGCAAACCCAACAGATTTACTAGCTCATTTAGGGCATGGTCTTTACTGATGTCCAAAAATTCCTTATCGCTAAAAACAACTTGTTTACTCAGATTCTTTAGCGCTAATAATTGATTGCGTGTTTTGGCTGCCGCTTCATAATTTTTGATCTTGGCTTGGCGTTTCATGTCCCGTTCCAGTTCATCAATAATCTTTTTGCGATTGCCCATAATATACGCTATTAATTTGCGTAAATTGGTGCGGTACTCAGCTAGCGTTGTCTTGCCCTCTTCAAGACCTGGATCCAGCCCTAAATGATAGTGCAAAGTTGCTCGTTTTTGCCCAAGTGTTTTGCCCGTTGCATAGGGGAATACGCGCCGCAATAGCTTGAGTGCCTGGTGAACACTAAACGCACTAAAATACGGTCCAAAGTAGCGCGCATCGTCATCCAGCGGCCGGCGCGTGGTACTAACCGTTGGGTAATCACTATCGTAGTCAATACGGATATAGATAAGGCTTTTATCGTCGCGAAGTAAGATGTTGTAACGTGGCATATAGCGGCGAACCATTTCGGCCTCTAAAAAGAGCGCTTCCAACTCACTGTCGACTACCATCCAATCGGTATCAGCAATCTCACCAATGAGAGCTTGTGTTTTTGGATCGCTTTTCCCTGCCCTGAGCAAAGTCGAAGGGCGAAAGTACTGCCGCACCCGGTTACGCAAATTAGCCGCTTTACCAACATAAATAATCCCATCGCCAGCATCCTTGTGAAAATACACGCCGGGGGCAGTCGGCAATGTAGCTAGTTTTTTCTCTAACTGCTTAGTAGTCATATCCTGTCTATTGTATCAAACCCTACCTCTGTTTTGCCTCTGTTTGACAGCAGTGGTATAATTGAACCCAGCTTTATTACATAAAGGAAAGGGCGGCAAACATGGTTCGATACACAATCTTTTCTAGCAATGGCCTTATGACCGCCCGCGTGGCGTGTCTCTAGTCACTCCTGGCAAAAAGAAACTTACTACTTACTTCTATCAAACTAAACAGGGCAGCAGGGAGCTGTACCAATGAAACGTAATTCTTTAACCAGTGAAACCTTGAATACGTATTGGTATCATGTTCGGGAGTACCCAAGATATCTTTTAGGTATCTTTGTATCGGTGCCCCTTACTGTATTAGTTAACCAATTCTTACCGCCGCTAATACTAGCTGATGTGCTGGATCGGCTGAGCCGACATGACTATATTCCTAATGACGTATGGGGGAGTTTTGGACCAAGCCTGGTAATCTACGCGCTGTTGGTAGTGCTGGGAGGTATTGTGGCATGGCGAATAGTTGATGCTTTTGTTTGGCGCCTAGAGGCCAATGTGGAGCGTGACATGGCTAACCGGATATTTGATCACCTACTGAATCAAAGTGCCAGTTTCCATGCCAATAGATTTGGTGGTTCTTTGGTTTCACAAACCAATAAGCTGCTCGGATCTTACATCAGATTTGCTGACACTACTACTTTTCAGGTTATACCTATGCTCTTTGGTTTATTGTGGGCAACTTTGATACTTAGTCGGCGTGCTTTTTTATTCGCGCTACTTTTGTTTTTATTTTCTCTCATTTTCATAGTTAGTTCATTTTTTGCTACACATAAGGTGCGCAAACTAAGCGCCAAACACGCAGCAGCAGAAAGTGATCAGACTGGGTATTTGGCCGACGGAGTGACCAATATTATGGCTATAAAAAGCTTTGCCGGAGCGGACTTTGAGAGCAAGCAGTTTGGACAAGTTACAAATAGAACTAAGGCACGCACTATGGAGTTAATGCGCGTCAGCCAAAAACACATGATGTTCCTGAGCGCAGCAACAAGCCCTATTTCGGCATTAGCTCTCATTATGGCGGTGATTGGCACTATGGTGCTACACGCCAATCTAGGAACTGTATTCCTAATCTTCTCCTACACTACACTAATAGTTAGACAGCTGTGGGAGTTTGGAAATACGTCGCTCAGAAACTATAACCGTGCTTTTGGTGATGCTACTGACATGGTTGAAATATTGCAAATTGTTCCGGAAGTTAAAGATCCAATTAACCCGGAAAAGCCACGTATTAGTCAAGGAGCTATTGTACTTAAGGGTGTTGACTTTACACACGAAGATGCTGGGGAAGCATTGTTTCATAACCTTAGTATAGTCATTTCATCGGGAGAAAAAATTGGCTTTGTTGGCCATTCTGGTTCAGGTAAAACGACCTTTACGCGATTGTTACTGCGGTTTAGCGATATTGATGGTGGTGAGATACTAATAGATGGGCAAAACATTGCCCGCATTACTCAGAACGATTTGCGTAGGCATATTGCCTACGTTCCGCAAGAACCGATTATGTTTCACCGTACACTCATGGAAAATATCCGCTATGGCCAACAAGATGCAAGTGATCAAGATGTCTTTGTCGCCTCAAAAGTTGCTAATTCACATGAGTTTATCACTAAGTTACCACAGGGTTATGGAACGTTGGTTGGTGAGAGGGGCGTTAAATTGTCTGGTGGACAACGTCAGCGTGTGGCAATCGCTCGGGCTATGATCAAGAATGCACCGATTTTGGTACTTGACGAAGCTACCAGTTCACTGGATTCGGAGTCCGAAGTATTGATACAGGATGCTCTCTGGAAGCTAATGGAAGGCCGCACGGCTATTGTCATAGCCCACCGGTTAAGTACCATACAAAAGATGGACCGTATCGTTGTACTAGAAGATGGCAAGATAGTTGAGCAAGGCAGCCACAAGAAATTGTTAGCTAAGGGTGGCACGTACGCCCAGCTTTGGAAGCACCAATCCGGTGGCTTTTTGGAAGAGTAGCAGATTACCACGCATTTCGCACTTTCTGGTTGATGCCAGGTTACTCTTCTTCACTCGAATCGGTGGTTTCTTTGGTCTCTTTGCCTTCAGCTTTAGTTTCAGTTTCGGTCTCTTCTGTCTCGCCTGCCAGTTCAGCTACTGCGGCATCAGCTTCGGCAACCTGATCTCTAGGCATTTCGACAATGGCAATTTGCATTTCTGGCCCAGTAAGAATAGTTACCCCAACAGGTACAGTAATATCGGCCACCGTTAAGTGATCACCTACTTCTGCTAACTTACTAGCATCCACTTCGAGCAGATCGGGCAAATCTTTGGGTAGAGCCTCAACCTCAACATGATCAAGCTGGGTAAGTACCAGTAGGCTAGCTTTTTCTGCCGGAATTTCGCCTGTTAATCGTAATGGGACCTCGGTTTGGGCCTTTTCATCTTGCTTAATTGCATTAAAGACCAAATGTCGCAGTTGATGCTTCTTTGGCTCAAAATCGACATCCTTAATAAGAGCCATGTAGGTCTCTTTGCCCAAAGTCAGAGAGAGCGGATGATGTTTGCCGGCTTGCTGATAGACCTTAAGTACGCTGGTATACGGAGCCATAACTATTTTAGATGGCTTACCATGGTCATGAATAACCGCTGGTATCATTCCATCGCGGCGCAGTTGCCGGACTTGTTTACCTTGTACTGTGCGTTCTTCTAATACTAAAGCAATGTCTTGACCGCTCACCTTCTCTCCTTATTTATCATCACATTATACCATTTTTAAATATATCAAGGCTCAGCCTTGAAAATACTAGTTAGCAATAACATGTTTAAGCTCATCAAGGATATTTTTGTGGTCTTTGTAATCATTTACAAATGCTAGATAATCTTGACCGGTAAACGTTTCTAGCACACGGCGCGGTCGCACCCAATCAACTTGTTTCTCTCCCAGATAATATGGCAGGCTTGACCATTCCCAACTGCGCCACTGTTTGGGATTCAGATGGATGTAGCGAGAAATGTGTTGCCAATACACCTCCTCGTCTACTAGAGACGCTTTAAATGTATCTTGAAACAAACGGCCAGTTCGGTTATGTTTCTTGTTAAAATAACCTACGTAGGAGGTAGTGAGGCTACTCATAATTTTGGTTATGTCATCTGCGTTCTGCTGATAGAACAATAGATGGTAGTGATTTGGCATAAGACAAAAGCCCAATAATTCCACGCTGTGGTACCAATTTTTGTATGGTCTCCCAAGTTTATCGGCTGTCTGCTTCTTGGTGAGATGTCGTTTAAGCAAATTTAGAAATACGGTATAATCGGCCTTACTCAAAAATATTTGTTGCCTGTTATTGCCCCTATTATAAACGTGATAAACCTGTTCCTCAGACCAGTTTTTTACACGATTTCTACTAGGCATTAGCTGGCAGTATATACAAGGCTGAGCCTTGATACAAGGCTGAGCCTTGAAATATATGATTAAGGGTATTCTAAAGGGATGTTTGATGTTACGAATATTATTGAAAGCGGTGGGTTACTGATTATTGGCCTCATCGTATTCGCCGAATCAGGTTTGCTGGTCGGTTTTTTTCTACCGGGGGATACACTATTATTTACGGCTGGCTTTTTTGCTGCACAGGGGCAACTACCCCTTGGATGGCTAATTTTAACTGTAATAACTGCCGCGATTATTGGAGACAATGTCGGTTATGAAATTGGCAAGCACACCGGCAAACGAATTTTTACAAAAGATGACGGCATCTTGTTCCGCAAAGAGCATGTTACAAGAGCCCAAAAATTTTACCAAGTACACGGCGGCAAAACCATTATTTTGGCCCGCTTTGTGCCAATCGTGCGAACCTTCGCACCAGTGGTTGCCGGCGTAGGCAATATGCCCCATCGGCGATTTTTCTTTTTTAATGTAGTGGGGGCTGTAGTTTGGGGAGCCAGCATAATACTACTTGGCTATTGGTTGGGGACCAAAATTCCGCACATTGACCGTTATCTTATGCCCATTATTGCGCTGGCCATGGCTTTCACCTTTGCGCCAGCGATTTACCACCTGGTCAAAGACCCGAAAATCCGCCAAAAACTGTGGCAAAAAATCAGACCGAAGCGCGATGAATAAGAGTCTCCAAGTAATCAGAAACAACTGGCCACCGTTCCCGGCGAGTTTCTAGGCGCTGGGACAATCGACTATTTGGGTCGATCTGCTCAGGAGGCACATCCATGATTAAACGCGGGTCGGTTAATGCAAATGTTAGTATCTCTGTAGCCAATAACTGGTAGTCGTATCCGCCTTCGATGTCCTTAACTATTCCTATGTGTGTTTCTGCCACTTCTAGTAAGGCTCTGGCATGTCTGTGCATGCTACGCTGGGACTTTGCTTCCAAAGCCCGCTCCGCAGCATACACAAGCTCCGTTTCGGCTATGATAAGTCGTTTGATGCCTTCATCCATCACGACTACTGAAGCATTTTCTTTAAGTATTGGCCGGTGTAAGATTTGTTATGCTTAGCCACTTGTTCTGGTGTGCCAGTAGCGACTATTTGCCCTCCACCAGCACCCCCGTCTGGCCCCATATCTATAACATAATCAGCCGACTTGATAACATCAAGGTTATGTTCGATTACGATCATACTGTTGCCGGCTTCAACAAGAGCGTGCAGCACATGGAGCAATTTATCGACATCTGCCATGTGTAAGCCCGTGGTCGGTTCATCTAAAATATACAGCGTCCGTCCGGTTGGCCGGCGCGATAATTCACTGGCCAGCTTAATACGTTGGGCTTCGCCCCCAGAAAGCGTTGTAGCTGGCTGGCCTAAACCAATGTAGCCGAGACCGACATGAACCATTGTCTGCAGCTTACGGGCCACGGGCGGAATGTTTGCAAAGAATTCCAGGGCTTGATCGCAGGTCATCTCTAGTACGTCACTAATAGTTTTGCCCCTGTAATGTATTTCGAGCGCCTCGCGGTTATAACGTTTGCCATGACAAACCTCGCACGAAACATACACGTCTGGCAAAAAATGCATTTCTATCTTGATAATGCCGTCGCCTGCACAGTTTTCGCAGCGACCGCCTTTGACATTGAAGCTAAATCGCCCAGGGCTGTACCCGCGAATTTTGGCCTCGGGTGTAGCTGCAAACAGTTCGCGGATAGGCGTGAACAAACCAGTATAGGTTGCCGGATTGGACCGCGGTGTCCTGCCAATCGGTGATTGATCTATGATAATTACTTTGTCGAGGTTTGCTATGCCTTCTATGTCATCATGTTTGCCCGATACGGCATTGGCCCGGTGTAATCTGGCCGAAAGCTCCTTTGCTACAATGTCATTAACCAGGCTAGATTTGCCAGATCCTGACACTCCGCTAACAACGACTAATTTGCCTAAGGGAATTTCAACATCAATATTTTGCAGGTTGTTTTCGCACGCACCCTTTACGACAAGGGATTTGCTATTGCCGCTACGCCGCTTTTTAGGAACGGCAATAAATCTGGCACCACGCAAATATTCGCCAGTTATACTGGCTTTGGTTTGGGCTACTTCACTAGGGCTACCACTGGCTACTATGTTACCGCCATGGATACCGGCGCCAGGGCCAATATCTAATAGATAGTCGGCGGTACGAATAGTTTCCTCGTCATGCTCAACAACAATAACCGTATTACCAAGATCACGTAGATTTTTGAGGGTGTTAATAAGCCGCTTGTTGTCACGCTGGTGCAAACCAATTGATGGCTCGTCGAGAACGTACAGCACGCCCATAAGGCCGGAACCAATTTGAGTAGCTAAACGGATGCGTTGAGCTTCGCCGCCACTGAGCGTCACAGCACTCCTGAGTAGCGATAGATAGTTCAATCCGACGTCTTGCAAAAACTGCAGCCGGGCGCTGATTTCTTTTAAAATCATCTCGGCAATCTTTGTTTCTTTAGCTCCAAGTTTGAGTTTTTTGAAAAACACCAACGCCTGATCTATAGATAGCTGGCATATATCCATGATTGACTTGTCGGCTACGGTTACAGCCAGGACTTCGGGCTTGAGACGCAAACCGTGGCAAGCATGACACGGCCGTTCTTGCATAAATCGTTCAATATCACGACGAATGAAGTCGCTCTCGGTTTCCTTATGACGACGCTCAAGATTAGGGACTACGCCCTCATAAGTTGTTTCAAAATGGCGTCCGAGCGATAAAGAAATGCGGTACTTTTGTGTGCCGGTACCGTACATAATTTTTTGCAGCTGCTCCGAGGTAAGTTCACTAGTTGGTACATGCAGACCAAAACTATGAACGTCAGCTACCGCCTGTAATTTCTTCATATACCAGGCATCAGTATTAATACGATTGAATGGACGAATGGCTCCCTCGGCAATGGTCAAACGGCCGTTGGGGATGACTAGTTCGGGATCAACCTCAAGTCGTGACCCCAGACCTGTACAAACAGGACAGGCGCCATGTGGGCTATTAAAGCTAAACGTCCTTGGCTCGAGTTCGGGGATGGCAACATCAAGGTGATCAACACAAGCATACATAAGTGAGTAGTGAAACGCTTTATTACTATCAGCGTTGAGTACGGTTACCTTACCATCAGCCACATCAAGTGCTTGCTCAACTGCTTGGCTGAGGCGACCCTGGCTGTCTGGATTATTCACCAGCCGGTCAATGACGATTTCGATAGTGTGTTTGTAATTTTTGTCTAGCGAGGGAAATTCGTCTAGCGCATAGATGACATTATCCACTCTTACACGCGCAAAACCTGCCCGCATGTACTGCTCGGGGATGTGCTCGAAGGCACCCTTTTTATCTGTTACGACCGGAGCAAGCACCATTAGGCGGGTATCAGAAAGTAAAGAGGCAATTTTATCAACGATAGCCGTGGAAGTTTGACGAGTAACCGGCTTAGAGCAAATCGGACAATGCGGTATGCCAATACGGGCAAACAACAAACGCAAATAATCATAAATTTCGGTAACGGTGGCAACGGTTGAACGAGGATTACGGCTTGTGGATTTTTGATCAATGCTAATAGCCGGACTCAAGCCATCAATTTGGTCAACGTCAGGCTTCTCCATAAGCCCCAAAAACTGTCTGGCATAACTGCTCAGTGATTCAACGTAGCGACGTTGGCCCTCAGCATAAATTGTATCAAAGGCCAGACTGGACTTGCCTGAACCGGACAACCCAGTAATAACCACCAACTTACCACGTGGTATGCTGACATCAATATTTTTGAGGTTGTGTTCCCTCGCTCCCTTAACAACAATCGCGTCCATAAGTTGAACCATTATACGCGTAAACAGGGGGAAATACTAGACCTTAGGACTTAAAAATGCCTTGGAACAGCAAAACATAAGCATATTATTAAATTTTATTGACATTTATTCAAGCTCATTTACAATTAAGTACAAGTAGGTGAGGTCTTATGCTGCAGTTTATCGTCCTTGGGCTTATTCCCGGCACACATTTTCAGCTAACGTTTGGGTGGATGGTAGCTTTTGTGGTGACCATAGTCATAATTGCATTCTACGTGACGGACGTGGTGATACGGCTACGACAAACAAGAAGTTCCCAGCCCCAAAAATCTCACGAAACACCAATGCAACTTAGCTTTCCGGTATAATACTCTCGCCGTAAAGTTGTAAATCTTCTAAAATATATTGCTGTTCATCTGTAGTTGTGGGCATCTGTTGGAGTTCATTAATTTTATTAAAATAACCGGATAATCGATTTTCTTCGCCGCTTAATAAATACTGGAAGCGATAGTGTTCCCAAGCTCGGTATTCATCGGCCGACAAGGCTTTTGGGAAGTTCCTGGCTTTATATAAAGGTAACAGTGCCTTTAGCCTTTTATCTTGAAACTTAGACGCCAATGCGGCTAATGTATCTGGGTTAGTAAGGTGGACGGATTGCATATTTTGTTTGTCACTGCCCCCGAAAAAACCGTCATAGAGTTGAGCGTCGACACTTCGCTGTTCTTGTTGAAACCGTAGTTGTTGCTGTTCATCAAGTAGCCCAAGTGCCTTAAGTACCTGTTTTGCAAATGTTTTTTGACCAATTAACTTCTTGTGATGATCTTTGATGAGCGCGGTAGTGAGACGCAAACGTTGTTGGCTAGCTTCATCGAGTACATTCAGTGGAGCAACTGCTGGACAACGATTATAGAGTAAGTCTTTAACGGGCAACTGGGGCCCTAGGTCATCCTTGCGGCGGCGCCATGCTTCGGTAAGCTCTTTGGGTGTTAGCTTAGCAAATTCGGTGGGGTCATGCCGCAGATCATAAACAAGCGCTCCCGAACGTTTGGGGTGCTTGGCTAACATGACGGCAATAGTCGTTTTTTCGTATTCACTTTGGTATTTGCCAGATGTATAGACAAATGGCTGGCCACTTTCTACCAGCTCAGCGACTTTTTGTTTGTCACGCTTACTGAGTAAGAAGCCAAACAGCTTTGGCTGCTTTTGCTTAATCAACTTAGCGACTTCAATTACTGCTTTTACATCACTCAGGGCATCATGGGCACCATGGTGTTCGATTTTGTTCACTGATGTGATGAGTTCCAATCGGTTGGTGGCTTTACCTTTGGCGTCAAATGGCCAACCTATCCCCTCTGGGCGGAGCGCCCGTGTCATACGGGCAACATCCAATAAATCCCAACGGCTACGACCGTCTTTGTACTGCCATTGGTACGGATCATAAAAATTACGGTAGTGCAGGTACCGCATAAATTCGTCGTCAAAGCGCACAATATTATAACCACTAAAGACGGTATCTGGTGTAGCTATGTCTTTATAAAATATTTTAAGAAATGCGGCTTCGGTTATGCCGTCAGCCAGAGTTTTTTGCGGTGTAATGCCAGTGATCAAGACAGACGATGGATCGGGTACCACATCATTAGTTAGTCTAATGAAAAAGTTGTGTGGTTTACCGATTGGTGTAAGGTTCATGTCGGTTCGTTGGCCGGCAAATTGCATAATTCGGGCTTCGCGGGGATTGAGCCCTGATGTCTCTACGTCATAAAAATAAAATGTTTGGGCCATCGCTAAAAATCAATTTCGTGGGCACTTGATTTACCGATTCTTACTTTCTGGCCAGGTTTAAGACCTTTGCGGGTCAGCTCGTGCGTAATGCCCATTTTGCGCATGATATGACGCAGTCGCTCCAGGCTTTCTGCAGAATTAAAATCAGTCCGCTCAGCAAAGCGCTCAATTTTGCGGCCAGAAACTACGTAGCGTTGTTGTACTAGATTAACCATCCAGGTTTGTCCTTGGTCGGGGAGACGCAAATGCGGTATAGATGTACTAGTTTTGGGTTTGGTTTGTTGTTTTTGCCGAGCTTTTATAAGTTTGACTACCGTTTTTAGTACCTCAGGTATGCCGGCTTTACTGACCGCAGAGATAGCGCAAACTGGAGTAGTTTTGGGTATAACTGCCTTGAGTTCACGAAGCTTGGAATGGAGCGAGGTAGGGTCAAAGCCATCTATCTTATTGAGCACAACAACCTGGGGACGTTTGGTTAGATCAACAGTGTAGTCTTGTAGCTCTTGTTGAATAGTCCTATAGGCTTTGGCAACGTCTTCATAGACATCTATAAGATGAACGAGTACACTGGTGCGCTCAATGTGGCGCAAAAATTCATCGCCTAAGCCCTTACCTTTGCTGGCACCCTCGATGAGGCCCGGAATATCGGCAAAGAGCAGACTGAGGTTGTTACCTATATCGACTACACCCAGGTTGGGCCGTAGAGTCGTAAAAGGATAGTCCGCAATATCCGGTTGAGCATTGCTAATACTTTTAAGAAGCGTTGATTTGCCAGCATTGGGGAGGCCTACCAAACCAACATCAGCTATCATTTTTAACTCCAGGGTTAGGCTTATGTACTCGCCCGTCTCACCCTTTTCGGCGATTCGTGGAGCCTGGCGGCGAGATGAAACAAAGTGAGCATTGCCAAAACCTCCCCGGCCACCGTGAGCAATGACAGCTTGTTGCCCATCAACCGCCAAATCGGCAACGACTTGCGCCTGCTCATCTAAAACTACAGTGCCGATAGGCACCAGTACGAGTAAATCTTTGCCGTTTTTGCCATGTTTTTTTTGCTTGGCACCGGGTTTGCCGGCTTCTGCTTTGAGTTCTTTCTGATAACGAAAAGCTGCCAAAGTATTTTGATTGCGACTGGCAACAAAAGTGACGTCGCCGCCGTCGCCGCCGTCGCCGCCATCAGGTCCGCCACGGTCAACAAATTTCTCATGCCGAAAGCTGACTATGCCGTTGCCGCCATTGCCTGCTGTTACACTAATCCCAACTTTGTCTACAAACATACATCTAGGGTACAAGAGTCTCCACCTCTTAGTCCATACCTACAGATTGGGATTTGGAACTAGTAGATGAATTTGAGGTTACCGGCAGAGGGGTGCGATTTGTAATCTATCCTAGCCCAACCACCAGCTTGATGGCCATCGACACCAATGTTTTCTGGTCTGTCCCAACCACGAGAGTTCATCTCGGATACAATGAAACTTCCATCCTCATTCACACTTTCAATGACTGATACGTGGTTACCCCCCTGGTTAACAACAACTGCTCCCACAGCGGGGGTCAGACCAGTGGGCAAACCAGCGCGTTGAGCCAATATGTACCAACTGTAGGCATTGCCTAGATTGCTTGGTACTGGCCGGCCAATAGCCGCCCGGCGGTTAGAGACATACCAGGTACACCAGCCAAAGTCATAACCGTTATAGCCATACACTGCCCCATACCCAAAAGCATAATTTGCTCCAAAGCCACCCGTAGAGCGACTTACTGTAACTGATCCATCAGGTATAAGAATACGCTCTCCTACCTTTAATCCGGCTACTTCAGCATCGTTGGCTGCAATAATCTGATCCCGACCCACTCGATATTTTTGGGCAAGTGAATCTACAGTGTCACCGGGTTTTACCAAATATACAATACCGTTCACTGGTGGAATAAATAGCTCCACCCCGACCGGGAGCGTATCGGTACTTAAGCCATTTGACCATCGAATGCTATCAGAAGTCACTCCGAACCGGGCAGCCAGCCCCGAAACGTTATCACCCGCCTGGGTAACGTAACGTGTAATATCCTTTTTTGACTTGAGTGCTGTAGCTACAATTTGGGGCTTTGCAATAACTGTGTCTCCAGCCGGAGACAAGGCTAGTTGGGCATTAACCGAATCGGCCTGATTAGTGACCGAGGTGGCCTCGTCAAGGCGTGTTAAACGAGCAACATGCACGGCAATATCGGCCGATGACAGTTGATCAAGTGGGTTGGCAGCCACTGTCGAATCAGTAACTGCAGCTGAGCTCTGTCGCACAATCTGATCAGTATTTTGGTTTCCCAATACAAAACCCAACACCACTATCAGTAAGACAGCGTTAGCAATCAAAATACTATAGCGAACTAATCGTTTGCGGGAACGCTTTAGAACTCGATTAAATAACCGTATGTAGAGTCGTTTTGGTAAAAAGCCCGGTTGAGCTTTATAAACCTCAGCGACTACCCTAGATGTGGTACGAATACAATTTCTCCGGGCAGCTTGTTGCCCTTACCCAGCGCTGGATTTTAGTTGTATATACAAGGTGTTCGACCGACCTTGCTTAGTTATTTAAAAGGCAGGCTAGGTACAACACTTCGCCCCTGTAAAACATTGGTGTTACCTCTGTTAAACCGGCTACCGTGGCGCAACTACGATAATAGCATAGATTAGGCGTCTTTCCAAGCCGTTTTTGCGATATAGTACCTCTGTTAATTAGGTATTTCGCTACACAATTTCCGGCAGTATTGAGCTGTCAGAGCCTCATGCTCGGCCAAGGTCTTAGAAAAGTGAGTGATAGAGACGCCGTTTTGGTCAGGATCACCAGAAACAAAATATAGATAATCAGACGCTGTGGGGCGAGCTACCGCCTGGATAGAAGATATTGTTACGTTGCTAATTGGACCTGGGGGCAAGCCAGGGTGCAGATAGGTATTATAGGCGGTGTCGTAGCTTAGGGAGAGTGGTTGATTGTTGATGGCAGCGCCATAAAAGGCAGTCGGATCTGATTCCAGCTTCATACCCCCGCGCAATCTGTTTATAAGCACACCAACAATCACCTGGCGATCGGTTGGCTTGTCAGCTTCTTTCTCGGCTATCGATGCCAAAATAATGCCTTGATAAATTGATAAACCTTGGTTAGATATAGCCGCCCGCACATCGGGCGTCAAGCGTTTTTGCATCTCATCGAGTGATAGACGGATAATGTGTGTCGGGTCAGTTTCGGCCGTCTTTTGAAATGATTCTGGGTACAAATATCCCTCTAGATTGGCACCAGCCGGTTTGTCAACTAGGGCGGGGTGGTCTGCGTATAATGCCGGATCTAGGGCTTTGTCTACACTGGTCGGTGTAAAACCGCTGTTAATAAAGGCTTTACGTAATTGATCGAGTCGTTGACCAGGCAGAATAGTGATCAGATTGGTCGCGACTTTGCCTTCGGTAATTATTGATACTATTTCTTCTACGCTATAACTGGGGCTTAGCTCATAGGTGCCGGCCTTAATAACATTACTGGCACGCTTATTACGCACGTATTGGCTAAATGCCCATTCGCTTCTGATAACGCCGGCTTGTTTTAAGATAATAGCCGTTTCAGCCAGCGACGAACCACGCAGTATAGTCACCGTAACACTTTTTTGACTGGCGGCAACCGGTCTAAGATTGTTCTGGTAAATATGACGAACAGTAATGATTGCTCCTGTACCAACGAGAGCCATAACCACCAGTACTATGCTAATAATTTTCGGCCATCGGCCTCTTAATGATTTATTGCTATACATCTACATTCCCTGCCAACTCCTGATGCTCCCGTAAAAAGTCACTCAAAATATAGGTGGCAGCCAGAGCATCAATAGCCCCTTTATTATACCCGGTACCCCGTTGATTCAGCTCCTCCTTGGCCTGATGGGAGGTTAGCGCTTCGTCCTGTAGATATATGGGGAGTCCGATCTTTTTAAGTTCAGTAGCAAATTGTCTCACTTGTTTTGTTTGGGCTGTTTCCTGCCCATCCATACCCCGTGGCAAGCCTACAACTATAGCCATTGTTTGCTCTTGTTTGATGAGTTCTTGTACAGCCAGCAGAGTGGTGTCGGCTCTATCAATTACTCCCCAGGGCTCTGGTAGGCGTGAGGTGAGCCGAGCTATGGCTACACCGATGCGTCGGTCGCCCACATCAAGTGCCATCACCGAACTGTTTACATCGGTCATTATTTTGTCTGTGGTTTCTGGACAATGATGGTTATTTTACTGGTTTGCTTGGGAGTTTTGTAAACCCAAAATGGGCTGTACTCAATAATCACGTCTTTGACACTGGGCTGCGCCTGAATGATACTTTGCACATCGCCACGCTTTTTGCCAGCAATCTGCTTTTTGAGGGTTGTGGTATTTATTTGGGCACCGGTAGAAACAATTGCCTGTACGGACAGACTTTGCGCATCCGCAGATTTTTTGTCAGTCACGCTAAAGGCAGCTTGGCTTAAACCATAATCCGCGATAGCCTGCTTTTTGGTGTCTATCTGCTTTTTGGCTTCGTTTTCGATTAATTTCTTCAGATCGTCTTCTTTGACACCCAGCATCGTGTAATCGGTAGTGGCTGACACGCTGACTTCACTTCCTAGATCCCCGACATTAGGCGAGGCTGTTACAACTGATGTGCCGGCGGTGATGGTTTCGCCCAAGCCGTATTTACCGGCTTCCCTAAAGACCTTAATAAGATCGGCTTTGGCTGCTTCATTATTGCTAACAATTTTCTGTTTTGCATTATCAACATCCTGTTGACTGACTATCTGGACTGTTTTATCGGTGCCGCCAGACATCTTTGAACCCGAACCAGTCAGTGTAGAGGTAAAGTTGGAACTGTAATTTTGACCAGAGGCAACATTGTATTTAGTACCGCCTTCTGTCGCGCTCACTGCTACAGTCTGGCTACGATTCTTTTTACAAACCTGCTGACTATTGAAGTCACTTGCCGGTACAGTCGCAGAACTGTCAGCCGCATAGGTAAGACCGCCACTGGTAAATCGTGTTCCAGCCGGTATGGTTACATCATTGTCAGTGCAATTAAATACTGTCATAGTGCCTGTCGCCTTTTCCCCCACATTTTTTTGGCCAGTAGCTGTAACCTTTTGTCCATCAGTTTTTTTGGTGGTCTTTTGCTCGGCTGGAATAATATTTTTGGCTTCGTCCAGTGATTTAGCCGTAATATCAGCCGTAAAACCGACATTGATATCTACCGATAGTGTATCTGTCTTGATGGTAATTTTGGCCTTGGGCAGCACGTTATAGGCAAAGAACCATAACATAAGTAATAGTACCAAGCCCCCAGCTGCTAGGAAAAGTCGGGTCCGAAAACGCTCAAAATTAGGTACCTTAAGCTTACTACCACCCTTTTTCTTGGCTTTGGCACCAGTTTTTGATTGGCTACCTTCAGGTTCATCCTCGATGTCAATAGTTTCTTCGGCTGTATCCGGTTTGGACCCGGGTGGCAAACCAGCAAGCTCACCAACGCTTTTAGAGTCATCAAGCTCCGGCTCTTCGGTATCAACGTCTGGGCCGTCTTGTATAACCGCTTCGGCTGCCTTTGGCATTTCTGGGGGCGGAGGGATAGCCGGTTTGGTTTGTAGCGTTTTAGCAACGTGCAGGCCCACAGCACCGGCTAAGGGCAATAAGCCGGCCTCTGACGTAATAAGCACAATGCGCTTATTGGCTTCATCGGCAGTACGCTTGAGGAGCTTCATATTGACAATGCTTTGTAGCATGGTGGCTCGTTTGGGTAGAACCAGGGCTAAAATTTTGTGTTTACCGGCACGTGTTTTCTCGATGATGCTGGTTATCTCATCATCAACGTCTATATAAATAGTATCTTTTTGTTCAGTCATTGCTATACTCTCAAAATCCTGTCTATGCGCTCACGAACCGATCCGGTCGAGAATGAACTATTTTGCTGTTGCAAAGTATCTAATCCAACACGCAGTAACCCCATGGCGGTTATGAAAGTATGATCGGTGACACTGCCAGTTTTGTCAACAATGCCAACTACTTGGTTTGGTCGAATGTGCTGAACTATTGGTTTACGGGTAAACGGTAGCTGGGTATACCAGTCTGTCTGTTCAAGCTTGCTCATAAGCATATCGAGCGACGAACCACCGCCGCACAATAGTAAACGGTGGGGTAAATGATCAAGCTGGGTAAATTCCCCGAGTGCCAGCTCCACACCGCTAGCCCAGACTTCCAGCGTTTTACGCAAAGCTGCTTCAATGGCCGGAACTTTGACCTGAGGAATTTTATTATCGGATAAACCAAGTTTCAGCTCTTCGGCTTGCAAAAAATTAACGCTTAGGTCCCGTTCGACCGAACGAGTAAAAGCCCGGCCGCCAATACCAAACATCTTAGTCCCTTGCACACCACCATCGTTTATTATGGCTATATCGGTGGTGCCGCCGCCAACGTCCATAAGGATGGCATTCATATTAGCGTTGGGGTCATCACCTATTACTGAGCGAGCCACTGCGAATGGTTCGGCCGCAACCGCAATTAGGTCTAGGTCAAGCTCTTTGGCAGTTCGTTCCAGCGCACCAATGTGTATCATCGGTGCAAAGGCGGTATAGAGTTGTACAACTACATCTTTACCCTTAAAGCCAACTGGGTTCGTCACCGGATAACCGTCGATCTCGATACTCACCAGCGCACTGTTAACCATGCGGATTTCAACTTCCTTGCCGCCAAGTTCCCATATTAGCTGTTGACTGGCTCGCTCCCGTGCACGCTTTTGTACCAGGCCAATAATTCGCTCGACTTCTTCAATGCCCAACTCTTTATCGGGGTTTTGGCGCCTGCATCGCACATGCGTTGTGGTACCCTTTACTAACTCACCGGCAATGCCAATGATGGCGCCTCGCACGCTGACTCTGGCTTGCTGCTCGGCCTGGTTGAGCGCTTGGTCGCAATTGTTAACTACAGCAGCGATGTCGGCAATGGCACCAGCCTGCATATCACTGAGCTCCTGGTGGGCACGCCCGGTTCCAACGATTTCTATTTTGTTATCAACGATTTTGCCTATAAGCGCCTTGATGAATTCAGTACCAATATCCAAACCCACCAGGTATTGGCCCTTGGCTGGCTTTTTGTTGAGCGTTTTTGCAGCGAGACTCTTGCTGAGATTCTTTATTTTATCAAGCATAACCATTACTGATAGATTATAACACTTTACAGATGAGTACTGTAGCTACTGGAGAACGGCTTTGATGCGACGAATACCGGCGGCGGATGATTCTTCTTTGATAATTTTGAACTTTTTACCACTTTCGCCAAGTATACCTGTGTGCTCTACGTGTGGGCCACCACAAATTTCATAACTGAATGGCTTGTCCTCACCTTTGCCCTGCATGCGATAAATTTTGACTGTGTCGCCATAGCGGTCGCCGAATTGGCCAAGGGCATGAAGTTCATTGACTGCTTCGTTAGTTGGGTGCTCTTCCCACGTCACTTTAAGATCTTTGGCAATTTGCTTATTGACAATGTCTTCAGCCTTTTTGATCTCTTCTGGTGTCATTTTTTCGCCGTGGCTAAAGTCAAACCGCAGGCGCTCCTCTGTAATATTGCTACCACGCTGAATGACATGTTCGCCCAGTACATCGCGTAGTGCTTGGTACATTAGGTGAGTGGCGGTGTGATACTTTTTGTGCTGCAAAGTCTGGCCGCCCAGACCGCCTTTAAATACTCCCTTAGTTGCCGTCAATGATCGTTGTCTTTGTTCTTCCATAAATTGATCAAAGAGCACTTTCCAGTTTTTGGGAACTTCCCACCCTCGTTTAGATACCTCTTCTAGTGTCAATTCAACTGGGAACCCATATGTGTCATACATCATAAAGATTACGTCACCGTCTATACATAAAGATTCTTTATTGCCATCACTAACGAGAGAATCACCGGTTTGCTTGGCTATTTTTGGCAGAACCTGAAGACCTTTTCGTAATGTCTGACGAAAGACCTTTTCCTCTTTGGTCATGATTTCAATGATTTTGTCCCTGGCTCTAACAACTTCTGGAAAATCGGAATGATACAAATCAACAATTACGGGTACAACCTGCTCGCTTAATCTTTGTTCCACACCGAGTTCAAAGGCAAAACGAACAGCTCGCCTTATTAGGCGCCGCATAACATAACCTTGCGCTTTGTTACTTGGTACTACGCCGTCTACAGCCAAAAAGACAGCACCTTTAATGTGATCACTAATGACCTGCATGGCCTGTTTGTGATCATTATAGTCTTTGCCAGAAATCTCTTCTAACTTCTCGACTATTGGCCACAACAAATCAATCTTAAAAATATCTGGGTCTCCAAGGCTAGCAATGGCAATTCGCTCTATGCCTGAACCATGGTCAATATTTGGAGCTTTAAGTTTCTCAAACCCATCTTCGGTCTTACGGTAGCCCATAAAAACATTGTTGCCAATTTCAAAGAACCTAGGAGAATCGCTAGCCGGATGGGCCTTACCCCACTTAGATTCATCATGATATTTTTCGCCAAAGTCATAAAACATTTCAGAATCCGGACCACACGGATCGCCTACAAGCGTTCCCTCCTCATCACCATTGCGACTCCACCAGTTTTCTTTCCCGTCATACAAAAAAATCCGACCATCTTGCATACCTATTTTCTTACCATTTTCAGCCCTACCAATCTCAACCACTTTAGCGTCAATATCACGCTTTTTAAACTCTTGTTGCCATAGTTGAATAGCTTCTTCATCTCGTGGTATACCATATTTTTGATTACCGATATAGCACGATACGTAAACCTTTTGGGGGGCAAGACCCACTACGTCAAACATAAACTCAGCTATCCATTTAATCTGCTCAGCTTTGTAATAATCCCCTAAACTCCAATTACCAAGCATTTCAAAGCATGTCGTGTGTTTGTCATCACCAACGTCTTCTATGTCTAGGGCGCGAAAACAGACCTGACTATTGGCTAATCGTGTACCCGCCGGATGCTTTTCCCCAAGTAAGTAAGGAATCATTGGCTGCATACCACTGCCGGTAAAGAGCGTGGTGGAGTCATTTTCTGGCACAATCCGTGCCCGCGGAATTACCACGTGCCCACGTTTGGCAAAAAAATCTAAATACGCCTTCCTAATTTCCTGTGCTGTCATCTGATAGATTGTAGCACGTTACCTGATAGGATGATTATATTTTTTAGCAAGTTTATCAAGATCCGGCTTACCAAATTCATGTGACCATTTTTTGAATTTATATGCTTGCTTAGGCATATCTTCATTTAATCGTTTCAAAAAAGAATTAAATGAATTAAACTTTGGTGTCTTGGAATGAAATCTGTCAGCATAGCATAAAATCCTGCCTTCAATGCTAGTAGGCTCATAATTACGTGCTGGCAAGAGCCAACCGCCACTGATAATTTCTTCTTTAGTTAAACCAAGTAAAATGTGAGTCTCCACAAGCTTAGAAATACTGCTATCCAGGCCTTCGTCACCAAGAATTTTTGCACCTAGGATAGCATGCTGGGGATAGCATTTTTTGTGGTCGTCACTAGCTTTTTCTGCTGCCAAGAAAGGATAGGAGCCAATGTCGTGGAGCAGTGCAGCGGTCTTTAAGAGTTCCTTGTCGATTTCTTCATTAATATTACTGGCACACCAAAGTGCTATGTCCGAGACTATTTCACAATGAGTAAATACTGTGGCAAATTCTTTACTATTTGGTGCATATTTTTTGTGTAGGTCAAGTATCTGCTGTTGTGTGGGTAGACTCATAGCTTGAGCTTAGCAAAAATCAAGTGATAATCCCACCGCCGAGGACATGGCTGCCATCATACATAACAACTGACTGCCCAGGGGTGACAGCCCGCACCTCGTTCTGCAACACTAGCTGTAGCGTAGGTTTGTTGGTTTTGGCAGATTTGGGCACTAGCTGTAGCGTAGCTTTTATCAGCGGAGCCCTGTGGCGTGTCCGCACTTGCAAGGTGGCACCCTGCAATTTGGGTTCGCCATTAATCCAGTGCAGGTCGCCTAATGTGATAGTTTTGCTCCAAAGATTCTTATCATCCAAGTTGGTCGTTACGTAAACCTCGTTTTTCTTCATATCTTTCGCCGTTACGTAGTACGGCAGACCGCCACCTACGTCAAGGCCGTGGCGCTGACCAATAGTGTAGAAAATTGCTCCGTCATGCTCGCCAATTACTTTCCCTGCCTGGTTGATTATCTTACCTGGCTTAGCTGTGATGTATTGCTGCAAGAATTCTTTGATACCAACTTTGCCCACAAAACAAATGCCCATACTCTCTTTTTTAGTCGCCGTTGCCAAACCAAACTTTTTAGCCAGTTGACGCACCTCAGGCTTGGTATATTCACCTATCGGAAACAGAGTTCTCTTGAGCGCGGCTTCTGTAACACGGTATAAAAAGTACGTCTGATCTTTATTTTCGTCTTTGGCCATGTGTAACTTGCCGTTCTTAGTCTTCGCATAGTGACCTGTAGAAATCATTTGGGTACCATCGCTCAAACAAGCGTTCAAAAACAGCTTGAACTTCACCTCTTGGTTGCACATGATGTCCGGGTTTGGGGTGCGACCGGCTTTGTATTCATCAATCATATAATCCACGACGATTTGCTTGTACTGAGTTTCAAAATCGTACATTTTAAACTCAATGCCCAGTTGGACCGCCACGCGTTTGGCATCTAGATAATCCTCTTTCCAGGGGCATGGAAAGCCAGGTAGGTCCTGGCTCCAGTTTTTCATGTAGACACCAATAACCTCGTAACCCTGCTCTTTGAGCAGTGCGGCAGTAACTGAGCTATCAACGCCTCCACTGAGGCCTACAAAAACTTTCTTTGCCATAGCTGGCTATTTTACTACATCTATAGCCATTCCAATACAAAATGACCAGATTGTGATCAATGGTTGGTGAGGCTAAATACTAGCTTTCTTTGGTTAAAGCATATCCGTAGATATGCCGCGGAGAAAAAAGTAGTTTTTTGACCATCAAACATCAAGGAATACTATCACGCGGTCGGCTTTGACATGCATAATACCACGTGAGATGCGAATGCGTTGCCGGCGGTTAGTGGCTCGTATAGTAAGTTCACATGGGCTTAGTAACGTCATAAAGTTATGATGCCTGGGCAGAATATCAAACGGTCCCGTATCATTTACAGCGGAAATGCTGAGGGCGTTTTCGTCAAAGTAGACCTTAAATGGCGAATAGACCTTGATGCGCATAGTCTGGGCACCGTTGAGTTGCGAGCGCGCTACGGATTGCTGAGTGGTATCAGCTACTTGACTAGCATCGGTATCTTGTTTGGTCATACTATGATTTCCTCCACACCCTTGAGGGTGTCTTCGCGACTAAAATACTCACCGGGTACGCCATTCAAGTCGGCTGTAACGGTCATATGCTGCGAGAAGTATTGTATAAGTTTCTTGGCCTTAACATAATCTGCCCTATCGACTGGCGACAGCTCATTCTCGCCGATAATGGCAATGATGTTTTTGAGTGATTCGTGTTTTTGCAGCAGCACCTGAACCTGTACGCTTAACACATAGTGACGATCACCAACAATTTCGGGTGTCAGCAGTGACGAGGTAGTCCTAATAAGGTCTACTGCCGGGCGTATGCCTTGCTCGGCTACTTTGCGTGACAATACAATGACCGAATCGAGTTCATGCTGAATCATCTGAACGGCTGGGTCGCTGAGGTCATCGGCCGGCACATAAATAGTTTGCACAGCCGTAATAGAGCCTCTGTCATTAGAGCTCAAACGATCTTGTAGGATTTTAATATCCGAGAAAATTGTAGGTTCATAGCCTCCCTCGGCTGGAATTTGATCAAGAATAGTAGCCAGTTCGTTATGCGCCTGTACATAGCGATACATGTTGTCAGCAAAGAACAAAATGTCTCTGTTTTCTTCGTCCCGGAAGTACTCGGCTAGCGCCACGGCCGCAACACCAACGAGCGCCCGCTGTACCGGATTTTCGTTCATCTGGCCAAAGATCATACAAGTATTCTTCAGAATATCACTGGCTTTGAGTGTTTCATACAGCTCATGACCTTCACGAATACGCTCCCCGATACCAGCAAAAAACCCAAGTGCCGAGCCGCTTTTGGCAACGTTATGGATAAGTTCCATGGTTAGTACCGTCTTACCCACACCAGCACCGCCGATGATGCCAATTTTGCGACCTTTCACAAATGGCGTGAAGAAATCAATCACCTTAACACCCGTCTCAAGTACTTCGGGCTTAGCCAGCACATATTTGCTTTTATGAGAGGGTAATTTTGATATTTCCTTTCGTTTGATATGTTCGCCTTCAAGTGGCGGCAGACCATCGAGTGGTCTACCCAACGCATCAAAAACCCGTCCAATTGTTTCCTTGCCAACAGGTACTTCAATACCCTTCCGGGTACGGGTTACTGTCATGCCCTTTTGCAGGGTTCGATCTGACTCAATATTAAGACATACGGCAATGCCTCCAGCCTCCAAATTATCCACTAGTAACATGCTGTGAGGTTCGTTTTCCATAACTAGTACTTCGCCAGTTGCCGGCATATTATCGTCAAACCGTACTTTGATCACGAGATCTCGAATCGATTTTATGATGCCTTCGCCCACAACCCTAGACCCTCACTTTTGCTTTACGCAGACCATTAATGATTTCCTTTAGACGCTCATCTTTAATCGCCCGTCTGGCGCGGTTAAATAGCATATGTATGTCACGCAACGACTCATCGGCTTTATTGTGAGCGGCCGACATGGCCCGGAAGCGACTGGCATATTGGGCCAGTTTGGATTCTAATATAACTTGGCTTAGGGTAATTTGCAGCATAGAGCGCTCTAGGTGGTCAACAACAGCAAAAGTACTTGGCTCAAAAATATAGGTTTCATCACTGATGATCTCCGTGTTCGGCGTACTGGCAGTTTTACCACGCTCCTGAATCGCTGAATCCAGTGAAATACGTTTGACATCTTGGACCATCAAAGATACGTAAGTCTGATAATATGCCATTGAACTCCTATAAAGCTGTACCTCTTTGATAATAGGCATGACGTTGATGTTTTGGTCTTTTTCGGGTAGTTTGAAGTACTTCTTGAAGCCAACACCTCTCTGAGCCAATTGAATTGCACCGTGGTGGCCAACAACGATGATGTCATTTTTGGCAGCACTATATTCCTTTAGCATGATCTGGAGGAGCTTTTGGTCGATATCACCGCTAAAGCCACCCTCGCCAGTAATGATAATAAACAACTTTTTATCAATTATTTTGTCAGCCAACTGACTACGACCAAAACGAAACATAGTATCGACGCGGATCTGCGTATAAATGTGCCAAAGCTCATTAAAAAATGCTTGGGATTGAAATACCTGGTTTTTGATCTGGGCAATACGCATGCTGGCTATGCCTTCAAGGATGCTCGTAAGCTCCACCATACTCCCCATAGCGGCTTCGTCTTGCGCGATTTCCTGCGGTCGTTTCATCTCTTCAACTCCAATAAGCTCCTGGTTTTTAATTCGTCTCGTATTTTGTCATAGTCATCATCTTGCTTGATGAGTTTGGCGACATTTTTGACGGCCAATTTCATAGCATTGATATCCAGCGTTTCGTTATCTTTGAGATTCACCACGATATCTAGCATCAATTGTTGGCTAAGAAGCGAGTAGTTTTCGCCTGGTGCTTGGTTGAGTACTGACCGGATGCGTTTGCCGGTTTCTAGATCTCGCCGGGCAGCCAAGGCGAGTTCGGAACCAAAGTGAGCAAATTCCTGAGCTTGCCTATAAGCAGCCAGGGCTTTGAGCGTTTGAGCAGCCAACTGCTTTTGGCGACTATTGTGGCCACGACCGCCTACCCTCGACACACTCAGGCCAGCACTGATCGCCGGACGTTGACCACCGCGGAAGATATCCATATCCAGAATCCACTGCCCATCAGTAATAGACATAATGTTGGTTGGCAAATAGGCAGTGATATCGCCTGCTGCCGCCAAAACTAGTGGCAGGCTGGTAAGCGTCTTGTGGTTGCGTTTTAGCTTGCCGGCACGCTCCAGCAAACTCGAGTGAGCATAAAACATATCACCCGGGTACGAATCACGCCCAGGACTTACTCCGGATAACAATGAAATTTCGCGGTAAGCATGGGCATGGCTCGTTAGATCATCATAGATAATCACGACATCGCGGTCAGTTTGTTGCCATAAGTATTCGCTGATAGCACACGCTACATACGGTGCTAAATAACTCATAATTAGCGACTCAAACATAGTAGCCACCACCACAATGGCGTTTTTCATGGCACCGTGTTCCTCTAAGCGGTTCAGGAGAAGCTCAACATCACTCCGCCGCTTGGCAATGAGCGCGTAAACTACCACTGTATCTGTACCGGCTTGGTTAATTGCCAGTTGGGTAGCCAGGGTGCTTTTGCCCGATTTGCTGTCGCCCAAGACCGCAATACGCTGACCACGTACCAACGGAAACAGAGCATCAACAGCAGTTACTCCCGTAGGCAGCTGGGTATTGAGTTGTTCGCGTTCAAACAGTGGCGGCGCATCCTGAAATACTGGCCATACGCCATCGGCTGCAATCGGCCCTTTGCCATCCAACGGGTCACCAGTCACTGAAATCACACGGCCGACAAAGTCTTTGCCCACTTTTGAGACCAATTCGTTATGCTGGACGACAGCAACCATGCCCACGGTAACACTGCCTATCCCAAGATGTAAAATGACTGCGTAATCTTCGTGGATATGGTGTACAAAGCCTTTGCTGCCATCCTCAAACATAATCAACGCTCTAATGCTGACCGGGTGTAAGCCTCGTAGCCGTATCAGAAATCGGTTCACTCCGATGACTTCACCTACCGGATTACCGGCTTCGACTAACCGGTTGAAGTGTTGATTACCCGCCACTGACCACGCTCCCTTCTTGGAGCATATCAATCAATACTTGTTTGTTTTGGTCAAAGTGTTTACGCAGACTGAAGTCAAAATACTTATTAGCCGTCCGGACAATGCAACCAGCCGCCAAACCGGGGCGTAAGCCAACTTGCAACAATATCAGTGGGTGAATCTCTGTCCTCAGCCATATAATCATTTTTTGCAAAAACACAATCGACGGATCAGCGGTCGCAAAACTCATATGTATTACAGGTGCCCGAGATCGCACTGCCTCTAAAAATGCTCTAAGCTCTTGGCGATCAACATCGCGCAGTAGGTTATAACTGTTGTCTTTAACCAGTTGATCAAGGTTGCGACTGGTACGGGGTAGAGTAGGTTGTTTGCCCGCCTCACGAACTGATGCTTGGACGACAAACTCATCGATAGCTTGCAACTCTCGGCTTAAGCGTCCCAAATCAACTAGACCAATGACACCGGGCGGCAAGCGGAAATCCGTCGGTTCATGCGCCATTGGTAATGTCCTCGATGATGGCTTTTTTGTTGACTTCCAGGTCGCTCAATATATATTCCAGCTGATCATTCAGATCTATCTGATCACCAATTGCCGAGACAACATAGTGGTTAATGATTTCGGCCATAGCCTGTTCAAATCGATTAATGCGCCGCTGCTTCTCGGCTGTTATTTGTTCTTCTAGTTGCTTGCCTAGCATTTCACGCTGTTCTTCAATAGCTGTTTGCGTCTTGACAATCGAATCAATCGCCAGTTGTTTGGCATCCATTATTGACTGCTCATATTTGGCAAACTCGTCTTTGAGCGTTTTGGTAATCTCCTGCTTCATGTAATCGTTAAGTTGTGATGTGGTCAGCCGCAGGTCTTGCTGCAAAAACATGGCGTTTTCGCCTATAATTTTCTCAAAGTGCAGCCGGCCGCGATTGCGAAGCTCTTCACGAAATTCGTCGTTAAAGATATGCTCAACGTCATGCTCGGCAGTTTCGGTATAGACTTTTTCATTTTCTTTCGCCTTAGGCTTAATTTGGGCGTGTTTATGATGCCGCGGGCGAGCCACCATAGCAATAGCGACACTAGCGCCCAGTGTAGTGGCACCGATAATAAGGAGTAAGCTCCCGAGTTGCACTGTTTTACACCCACCTATTCATTGTTTTACAAATAAATTTACGCTGTTGCCGACTTCAGAAATAAATCACTCTCCTTAGGTAATAACGTAAGTCCAGTATACCGCTTCTGCTTACGCTAACCAAGGCTACAAACTGCTTGCCAACACTCCTACGGCGCGGCGAATGGCAGCAGCAGTTGTTTGCCGTCCCATCGTAAAACGCAGTGAGGCTTGAGCTTCTTTGTCCGACAGACCAATGGCCCCAAGCACGTGTGACGGTTCCTCTTTGCTGGCACTGCAGGCTGACCCTACAGCACAGATAATACCTTGCTCGTCCAATTTCATCATAAGGCGCTCGTTATCTTGATCAGGCATGGTGATGTGTATATTATTTGGCAAGCGGCGTTTGTGTGAACCATTGATAATAGCTGTTGGAACTTTTGCTTCTAGCTCAACTACGAACAGTTTTTGTAAGACTCGTAGACGCCTTGTTTCCTCTGTTCGGTGCGTTTGCACCAAGTCCAGGGCTGTAGCAAACCCCATGATATTAGCCACGTTTTCGGTACCGCTTCGAAGACCGTGCTCTTGTCCACCGCCTAGTATTTGTGGCGCCACATTCACCCCACTTTTGACATATAGCATACCACTTTGCTTGGGGCCGTATATCTTGCCGCCGTTTAGTGTCATCATATCCACACTCAGACGAGTGACATGGAGATCTAGGTAAGCCGGCGCCTGGCAGGCATCGGTGTGAAAATATAGAGGAAGAGGATTTTTGCGTTTCTGGCGTTCTTGTCGGATCTCTTCCAGCAGTTGACTTATCGCCTTGAGTGGCTGGATGGTGCCGACTTCATTGTTGGCGTAGCCAATACTGACCAGGACTGTGCGCTCGTCAATATATTGGTTTAGTTCTTTGGTGTTTACCGAGCCATCGGGTTGTACTTTGACAAGTCGGTGATTGTAGTGTTCGGCTGGCTTTAGAACCGAGTCATGCTCAATGGCACTCGCCACAATATTGCCCTCGGAATAGGTCTGCATAACACCTTGAATGGCAAGGTTGTTTGCTTCCGTACCGCCAGCCGTAAAGATAATTTCGCTGGAACGAGCACCAAGCCACCTGGCAACAAGGCTGCGGGCAGTTTTTAGGTCTTCAGCTATAGTACGACCGGCCAAATATGTTGCTGACGGATTGTAAAATTTATCCGAAAAATATGGTTGCATAGCTGCCAGGACAGCCGAATCCATCGGCGTTGCCGCTGCATGGTCCAGATAAATCGTTGGCTGATTAGACATGGGTCAGTCTGGTATTAGCGACTTGCCTAACACAATCAGGCAGCGTGATATATTTCTGTGTTAATGCGCTGCTGGTACAAATGCGCTGCTTGACGCAAGTTTTTGGCTTCGTCCACCAACACTGCTTGATAAGGTTGACCAGCTTGAGCCTTGAGAATACCATTGGGGCGTACATCATAACGAGTTGTCTTAATCTGATATTGGCCATTATTGTCAGTCCATTCTTCATGCCAAATCCAGGTATACCTGTCTAGACAGAAAAATTCACGTCTGGTGCCTTTGGGTATAGGGCCAAATAACTGGCCGCCAATTTTAGCCTCATGGCGGATTAGATTGCGATACAGCTCAGCCTGGCGTTGCTCTTGTTTCTGGGCAATTAAATTAGCAAATAATTTTTTTATCATGCCGCCTCGCTAAAGAAATCATCGACAGCACGCCGGGCATCTTTTACCGGCAGCTGATTGGCTTCAGGTGTCTCTACTGGGTTAATACCTCTGGTTTGCTGGTTTGGTTTGTGCACTTCTGTTAGAACGGGTGTGGCGGTTTCTGGCTCCCTAGCTTCTAGCTCGACGACTTCTGGCATTGCAGTTTGAACTGCCATGGACGCTAGTTTAACAATATATTCGACGCTGGCATCCGTATTGGCAAGGGCATCATTGACATCTGTAATACGACGCCCCAAAAAATCTTCAACTTTGGCTCCAACTGATTCTACTAGTGTTTCGAATGGGTTGTTCATAATTATTATATCCCGAGTAATGCCTGTGCGTTACGAGTTGTAGCCGCGGCGAGTTGCTTAAGCGGTTCTCCCCTTAAGTGACTCAAGAATTCGGCTGTAACTCTCACATGCTTAGGCTGACAGATTGTACCACGGAATGGTACAGGGGTCAAGAACGGCGCATCTGTTTCTAGCAGTAATCGTTCAAGAGGTATGCCTTTAGCGGCTTCAAGCTGTTCTTGGCTGTTTGTAAAAGTAATTATACCGTTTAGCCCTACGTAGAGTCCTCTAGAGATGATTTCGTCCAAATCGTGTCTATGTGACGAGAAACTATGGACTACGCCTCTTGGGCAGTCATATTGGTCAAAAATCCGCCAAAAGTCCTCAAAGGCCTCCCGAATATGAAAGATTAAGGGCAACTTATGCTCCGCTGCGACGTCCAGCTGAAAGCGGAGCAGTTTTTCCTGGTCGGCTTTAGAGGAGTGCATGTAGTGATAATCCAGCCCTGTTTCCCCTATAGCCACGACCTTTGGCTTACCAGCCAGCTCTCTAAACTGCTGCAAGGCCAGATCATCATGGACATATACCGAACTTTCGTGGGGGTGCAGACCAATAGTAGCCCAAATGTTGTCATGGCGCTTAGCAAACTCTATTGCTAATTTACTATCACTCAGCGTACAGCCTACACACAACAAACGAGTTACACCATCTACTGCAGCAGCTTGCATAACTTCTTCTGGGTCAAGCTCGTAGTCCGGAAAATGAATATGACAATGGGTGTCAACAAACTGCATAGACTACGCCTTTTTAGCAGCTGTTTGTTCGTGTTTGGGGAAAAGTGTGCCGACAATCGGCCTCACAATACCTTCCTGGAAGACATGGCGGATCCGTTGGGCCGTTTGAGGCATAAATGGTTCCAGTAAATCGGCAATTTGCAGCAATGCACTGGCCTGATAAGCCAGTACTTCGCGCAAGTGCTCTTCGTCCTTGGCTTTGGCAATTACCCATGGCTTTTCTTCATCAATGTATTGGTTGAGACCGCGGACTTGCTCCCATACTTCATCCAGCGCCCGGTCAAAGCGGCATTTTTTAATCGCTTCCCAGTATTGGGCAATGTCGTGCTCGGCTGGTGGAATATCACCAATAAGACCGTTTTGGTACTTCTGGATCATAGCGGTTGTGCGTTGCACTGCGTTGCCGAGTTCATTGGCCAGCTCGTTGTTATAAGCTGCTTCTAACCGTTCCCAGGTAAAATCGCCATCTTCATAACTAGGTATGTGGCGTAAAAAGTAATAGCGAAAGGCATCGACACCATACTTGTCGACAATTTCTTTGGGATGTATGACGTTACCCAAGCTTTTGCTGATCTTCTGGCCAGCGACTGTGATAAAGCCATGCACATACAGCATTTGCGGTAGTGGCAAGCCCAGGGCTAGCAGCATACCAGGCCAAATAGCCGCATGAAAACGCAAAATGTCTTTGCCAATTACTTGGGCATTAGCTGGCCAGAACTTTTTAATATCCTCATGTTCAGGATAGCCCAGCACGGTAATATAGTTCATTAGTGCTTCGAACCAGACGTATATTACTTGGGTTGGATCACCAGGCACCGGTATACCCCACGAGGTTTTTTCCTTGGGTCGGGAGATGCTAACGTCTTCTAGACCATCTTTTATCACATGGAGTATTTCATGCTTGCGTGTCTCGGGGACTATCCGGAAAGTGTCAGATTCAATCGCTTTTTGGATCTGTGGCGCATACTTGCTGAGCTTAAAGAAGTAGTTGTCCTCCTCAATACTTTCGTAAGCCTTGTTATGATGTGGGCATACGCCTTTGTTGGTCTTAGCGACCGCCTCGGTCACAAAGGCTTCACAACCCGTGCAGTATAGCCCCATATATTTGCCCTTATAAATATCTTTGGCTATATTCTTCCAGATAATCTGAGCCCGCTGCTCGTGACCTGGATCGGTTGTACGAATAAAGCGGTCATTACTAACATTGAGCAATTTTTGCAAGTCGCGAAACTTCTGGCTCATCTGGTCGGCTAAGGCCTTGGGCTGTTGCTTGAGCTCGGCCGCCTTTTCTGCCACCTTGCTGCCATGTTCGTCGGTACCGGTACTAAATAGCACAGTATTGCCTTGCTTGCGGGCTGCTCTGGCTAGTACATCAGCCTGTAATAGCTCCATACCATGGCCAATGTGCGGCTCGCCGTTTACATATGGGATAGAAGTCGTTATGTAATAGTTCATGTGACTATTGTACTAGATAGCTGACCCGCATTCACAATACAAGTACACAACAATAAACTTCCCACGACCTAACGGTCGGGGAATAATGCTCCGCTATTTAATTAAGGATTTATCTACCGTAAGGAATAAGCTCCCAGCCGTCAGCACAGAAGCCACGTTCCTCACATTCTTCGGGTAAGTACGTTGGCAATGGTTGATAAATAACAGAGTTATACGTGATGCCTGCCCCGATCAAGTGTTCTAATTTTTCGCGCCTTTGCCAAGTGACTAGCACTTCCACGTTTTTTGCCCCAGCCTCCCGGGCAGACAAAGCCACACTGGCTGCACTTTTGCCTGTGGTACCTACGTCATCAAGCACAAGGGCTAGATCTGGCTTTCTAGTCCTGACTCTGCGGGAAGATTCCGGGGGTAGTATGACTTGTTTTTTGTCAATTTTTTTCGATAGTAGGCCTATGGAACTGCCACCGAGTTTTTTGGCCACTGGTCCGGCTAAGCGGTTGGCACCGTTGGCTACACCAATGATTATCTCGGGCGGTTCACCATAAACGTCACGAATTTTGACTGCAGTTATGTCAACCCACTCCTGGAACATGTAACTATCATTTAAAATTTTGTCAAAATCAAGCTTTTGGCCATGCATACCCTCACTCAAAACACGGTGTATGCTAAACGGATCTTGGATATTGGCATTCACCAGATTAAGGTGAAATTTATTAACCTCGATAGCATCAAGTGACATGCTTTAACGCTCCAACTCCATAAAAACTTGCTGTTTGCTCTCGTGTACATTTTAGTTTTGCCATAAGTTCTCCTAGGCCGTCAGTATTTGCTGCGCATGTTCTATAGCAGCCAGACGTACGTCTGCCGCTTCAAAGATGCCACGGCCTACAATTGCGTGCCAACTGCTGCCAGCAATTTTACCTGCTTCGCTTATTTCACCGCCCTGTGTAACAAAGCCAGGGGCATAGAGCGTAAAGTTTCCTTCACCTGCTTCGTCTTGAAAGAATTTGCGATATTCCAAAATCTTATCGGGTTTGTTACCGGGCACGACAAAATCACGTACACCTAGTTCAACGGCTTGCTCGTACATATCAGTTAGTCTATCATCTGCAATTCTCCCGCCCTCGCTATAGAGAAACCCGTTGTGGGTCATTTCTGATCCGATTATTACTCCGATGTGAGTATCTTGCAACTCTTTAATCCAATGTTCCTCAACACGCCGCCCCGTAAATGGGAATAAAATAGCTGCATCAATTTGTCCGCGTTTCATCGTACGAGCAAAATTTGCCGCCGTATCGGGTATATCGTTGCCGGCCTTTTGGTGATCATAGACCACAACCAAATTGGGATCAGCCTCTTTGAATATCTGTACCGCCTTAGCCAAACCCAAACCAAGCCCAAGCTCAAAGCCTACTTTTACAGAACTCAAACCGGCTACGTTGGCTATTTGGTGGGCAAGTATCCTCGATCGTTCAGGCTGAACATCAGCAGCAAGCATAATGCTACGCTCTAACGGTATGATTTTTTCAGTCATTGACTCTAGTTTCTCCATCCAATTATTTACTTTAGCCAGTATACCCGACTTACGCAAAACTCCTCCATGCCCAGACCAAAGCTGTTTTCGCTCACCCAGCTTTACCCTGGGAACGAACGGTTCTGCGTAAGTCGGGTATATGTTAATTAGCTCTTAGTACCCGAGAGGTGCCACAGACCGCAATGCCGACAATGATAGGCGTGTAGCTTGGTGGCATGTTGCCAATCGGCTACAAGCGCCGCGGCTTTGGCTTGTACCTTGGTATCAAACACTAGTTTGCCACTGCACGCTACGACTTCACTTTCGCTCATCAACAAACTCCTGGCAAAAATGTTCAAACACCGCATTGGTCCAGCCAAAGCCGGTTTGCGAAGGATAGACGCCTTTAGATGGCGGTTTGTCGGGCTGCACCACGTTGTACTTCTCTAGAAACACGCCATTTTTATTAAACCAATCTAGGTTGGTCTTGAGCCATTTCATAGCAATGCGCTTGGCATCATGATGATAGCCGTAGCGCTCTAGACCCTTAACTACTACAAAATGCAGTGGTGCCCAGCCATTGGGATACGCCCATTGGGTAGGGATTGACCCTGGGACTAACTGGCTCAGTTGCTGATTGTCCGTGGTAGCCAGGCCGCCCTTTTGCTCAAACTTGCGAAGGTTCTTGACAAGTTGCCAAGCCTCACGGTCATCCACCATCCCCGCCCACATAGTATAGTAACCAGCCAGTGAGCTTACCTGTCCCCGCTTTTCCTTAACATAGTTATAATCGTAGTAAAAGTTCCGGGTCTTGCTCCACATTAGCTCGTCTATAGTGGTTTTACGATGCTGGGCCAGACGCAGCCACTCCTGTGATTCGGCTTCCTCACCTAGGATACGGGCAGCCCGGGCAAAATCGGTTTCATATTTGTATAGCAGCGAGTTGAGATCTACGGGCAAGTAGTTTAGAGCTTTGCGGGCAAAACGAGGTGTCATGTCCCAGCCGCTTTCGGCTTCGGCCAAATCGTGCAAATAATTGATGTCATAGTAACGTGACAGACCGCGGTAGACTTGCCGGGCATTTGGTTTGTCAGTGCCCATCCAGACGATAGCATACTCCTCTTGCGCTTGGGCGATAACCCGCTTTAGCCAATCTTTGCCCGGATTATAGGCTTGATAGACATCAAAGATGAAGCTGGTAAGTAGTGGTGGTTGAGACCGTCCCATTAGATACGTCCGCGAAGCATTGGGGATAACCTTAAATCGTTTTTGGAGACTCAAAAGGTCTTCCAAAATACCCATTACCAGTTCTTTATGGCTAGCATCCAGCATGCCCTGCACCATAAAGTAACTGTCCCAATAATAGAGCTCATTAAAATCAAAGGTATGCCCTTGCTCGTAGGCAGGTACCAAGTAGGTGTGGGGTAAACCAAGTAGCGTGTCATCATCCTTGGGATGATAGCGCTGCAGTTTGGGCCAATAAGCAGCAATATAGTCACGCGCTACCTTTACATCATGCTGGCTAAGTTCCGGGGTTTTTGGTGGTGTCACCATCTGGCGGGCTTTTATGACGGCCGTTTTGGCTTTTTCTAACATACTCTTTTAGCTTAGGCTGACCACAGTGTAGAGTCAACAACATGCTAATGATAACTGGAGTAATTTCAATAGAAGGAGCAGGCTGGTGGCGAGGGTTTACCTGTAAGCTTGTCAGTTACCAGCTGATAGTCATAAACATTAAACTTGTTGCCAGACGCAAAGTTACAATCAGGCAACATGTCCAGAGAGTAGCCAAGATAATGCGCCAGGACAAAACGAAACGAATTAACCGAAGCGGTGATATTTTGCTTTACTGTCTGCTCATCTACGCCTGGCAAAAAGTAACTGGCTTGTATGCCAAATTTTTGCCTCATTTGCGGCAGCGCCAAATTGATTGGATTATAAAAATTGTCAGGGGTTAGTTCATGGCGGAATTCTTTAGGATACGGGCCTTCGTCGGCTTGGACTATAATTACCGCGTCCGGTGAACCTAAGCGCATGTACCGGATTAGCTCTTCCAAACGCTTGTTCAGGTAGATTAGCTCGTTTATGTATTTCACATTTTCATCAGCCCCAATATCGGTTCGCTCATGGTCATAGTTGGGTTCCGAACCATCTTTGTCAAACACATAAGGCGGGTGGGGTAATAGTACGTGCGCAAAGGTAAACTGCGGCTGGCTTTGTTTTTGCCCGGCAAGATTTTTGAGCGCGCTTAGTTGGTTTTCGAAATTCTGGCGAGGATTATGATCGAGATCGTGCTTGATAAGCGGGGTTTTGCCTATGCTAACGCCCTTTTCAAGCAGCGGTGAATAAACACTTTTGTACAATATATCGCGGCTCAAATCACTCAGGTAAAAATGCCACTTAAAAAAGTTAAGCCGGAACGATTTGGTAGGCTCACTATCTGCCTTTATTCCTATGCGCGTAAAGTCCCACCACGAACTGACTTGGTTGTAGTTGTACCCATTTTGTTTAAGAATCTGGGCAACTGGCGGATCATTGAAAATACTGCGGTAAGGAAATCCTGTCTGGAAATTATCTTTTCCAAAAAGTCTCCCAAGCTCAGTGTGATAATTAAGCGTCAAAGTTGACGTAATGGACTGCATTGTAAATGGATAATTTGCATACGCCTCCGCCCGGGTTACAAAACCTTGTGTTTTGAACATGTTGGCAAGGCCACTGTTGTCGTGATCATAAATATCCCTCAGCGTCTCGTCGTTGCCATAGCGATCAAAAACAAGGTAGTAAATATCCGGCTTGGTCTTTATTTTACTTTTATCCTGCAGAGGCATGGTTGCTTGGTATTGGTAGGTCAATTCACGGCGGATTTCCCAGATTCGGATTCCAACCTTAAGGGTTTGTATCAAAAACAAAAAGCTAACCACAAAAATCAATACTTTGGGCAGTTGCAAACCGCGCATAGCCTTCCAGCTCAACAATTTAACCACCACAAAACCAAACAACCCAAATAGAATTGCCAGAATAATAAGGAGCAGCATGTTTATTATAAAGCGAGTTTCCCATTGGCGCGGCAAGATTGCCCGCAGCAATTGTTCACTACTGTCAAAATAATACCGAAAGCTATAAAGCGAATATATAAAGGGCAGGGCAGCAACATGGGCGGTAAATGTTCTACGCAGGATTAGTCTGTACATATAAAAGGCAGCCGTTGCTGCGATTGCAAACATCACAAGCGGTATGATGAGTTCGGAAGGGTAACTAAAGTCAGAGTTTGCTAAGTAGCGCATTAGTATAAACGTGCTGACATATAGGATTTCCGGCAAGCTGGTACGTGCCAGCCTGCGAGCTATACGATAGCCGTATTGTTGTAAGTCCCTGGGAGTCAACTTTGTTTTGGCCATAATGGTTACGGTTTTGTCTTATATAAGTATACGCTGCGCTGGCTGCCTTTTACCGGTTTTTTGGCTACAAGGTCAAAATGCTTACTCATGGCAGCTTCAAAGTGCTCGGCGTCGTAGATGTCAAAGATATCTTTGCGCGACGCTAGTAATAACTGGACTTTGGAATCTGCTTTGGGTACAAACTCGATAATGACATGGCGGCCAATCTGGTGCAAAAAAGCGGCAATTTGCGCTAATGGCAGGTTATTGCCAATTGCCAAATGATGTATCAGTGCCAATGCCAGCACAACGTCTGCCGGGCCACGGCGTACCAGTGACATGCGCTCGGCATGTGCCCAACCCAGATCCGGGCTAGGGTTTGTCAAATCTTGGACAAGCGGTAGTAACAATGGCTGAAGTTTTTTATCACGCTGGGTCTGGTAATTGCGGGTAACGGCGGTTTCGTCTATATCGAAGGCCACGGTATAGGCCCCTTGCCTGGCAGCAAGTTCACTAAATTCGCCGTTGTTTGCCCCAACGTCCCAGACAACATTTGGAAACGGTTTAATTTGTTTCAGTAGTTGAGCAATCAGCTTCTTTTTGTCATCAAAAGCCGCCTGGGTATAATTAGTGAATTCGTAGTAATCCCCCCATTCGGTTTGTGCCCGCGGTGCTTTAAGCTTTTTGACCGTGCGCTCCAGGCTGGAAAGTAGGCCATCCAGAGCCAATCGGCTCATCTTGCGTTGCTTCGCTTTACTGGACTTACGCAAAATCCCTTGTTTCCAGGGTACATCTGGGTTAGTGCCAATGGTTTTATCTGACAGAGATGTATCTGTAGATACATCGAGGGAAGAAAAACAGTTGGCAGTTGACCAGATTTGGTCTGGGGATGGGGGAGCTTTGCGTAAGTCCAGTTTAGTTGAAGTCGTTTGTCCACCAGCTTGGTGCCGGCGCTGTGAAGCGTTATGCATATACAAATGAGCCAGTAAGCCGCGGCTCCAGCGAGCCTTTTTGGGCAGCAAGCTACAAGTCAGCGCAAGCGGTATACCATCCAAATAAACGCGCAAAGACCGAAGTATCTTGGGTGAACTATAAGTAGCTAGGGCAAGCGGAGCTATGAAGTGCTCACAAAACTGTTTATAGCCTTCCCAAGTGTTGCCCGTCTGGTATTTAGCAAATGACAGAGTGTCAATAAATATAGGCTTGGTTCCTATAAATTGCAGGTTATAGGCACTGGCGTCTTTTAGAATCATCCCGTGAGCTAACGCAGTGCGCTGTATTTCTAGGGTTAATAGAGCCGCATCACGCAACTGGGCGAATGTCCATTCATACGGGTAAGAAATAAAGGGCACTGGCTCGGGCTGAATGATTTTATAGCGATTTGGGTCGGGGTTAAAGCCCTCCAAGCCATCGACTTTGTGGTGTTGTATCATCAACCCACGCCGTATCAACTCATCATACAAACCCGTAGCCACCGCTGCGTCATAATCAGCCCGCCCAGCGACATTGATCTGGCGATACAGTGTTCCGTCACGAGTAAATACAAACCCCGCCGGATCACGGAAAGAAGCAGAATGCGTCTTTTGCCTATTCACTCCCGACCAGAAACACCCTTTTTAGATAATAATGACCTGGCCTTACGACTAAGGCTACCAATCAGCCGCCGCCCAAACAACGCCATGCCAGCACCGAGGCCAATTAACGATTGGATAATAAGGCTGCCTGTGTTTGGGTCCAAATAGGCAAAATGTATCAGATGCTGCATGTATACCTTCCCATTATTAATTTACTCAAATAGACTCGAACCTGTATTTTACCGCATATCGCTCAAAAAATCGCCTGTCAGTGCTGCTTGTTATTTTGCACCCGTGGATGGCGACTCAAACATTTGCTGGCTTATTTCCATGATAACCATGATAGCTTCCTGCCACTCCTCATCATGGGGAAACTTTTACTTAGAGGGCCTTATTTTGATCATAGTCCTGAGATTTGAAAGATAATGTTCGGGATTTACCTTGGGATGCTCCTTGAGGTATGTCATATGTATTTCATGGAAAGACATATGGTGTATGGCATGAGCTGTACCTTTTAGTGACGTTTTGAGTGAAGCATTTTGTTCCATAAGGTTTAGCACTTCGCTTATTTCACCTTCGTTCATGAACACCTGCTTATAGGGACCCTGCAAATGCTTAATGTTCATAAGAAAACTCCAATTTGTTTGGGCTTTGTGGTTCTTTACTCCCCTTGACCTTGAGCATGGTAGTGTTCCCTGCTGATTTTGTTAGTAACTGTAGGCCACAACCTCCACCGGTTTTCCTCTCAGACCCAAGAGCTATACTGGACTTACGCAAAATCCTTCGTTTCCAGGGTACATCTGGGTTGGTGCCAATGGTTTTATCTGACAGAGATGTATCCGTAGATACATCGAGGGAAGAAAAACAGTTGGCAGTTGACCAGATTTGGTCTGGGGATGGGGGAGCTTTGCGTAAGTCCAGTAAAGTCGTCTAGTCATCTATAATTATACGCTTAAAGGTATCATCTGCCTAACTTCTACCCGACTTACGCAGAATCGTTCGTTCCCAGGGTAAAGCTGGGTCTAGCTAGATATAAACGTTAATGCATGTCCAATTCTGCCCATCCGGCCTGCCCGGCCAATACGATGAATGTAATCATCATAAGATTTAGGTGTTGAGTAATTGATGACGTGAGTAATATCAACAATATCTATACCTCGGGCTGCTACATCTGTGGCCACCAAGATTTTTATCTCGTTACTTCTAAATCGATTTAGGGCTCGCTGACGATGGCTTTGGGATTTGCCGCCATGAATGGCATCGGCCATAAAGCCGCGGGCTACTAGCTCTTTACTAAGTCGTTCTACGCTACGCTGAGTGTCATCAAAGACTATAGCTTTAACGCCGTCGGCCAGTAGAGCATCGTGCAGTTTATCGATTTTTTCGCTTGATCCGCCATAACGCACTACGTCCTGGTGGACACTGTCACTGCCCTCGGCAGTTTTGAGCGAGATAATCACGGGATCAGTAGCAAAGGTTTGGATAAGCCCGCTAACCCGTGCGTCCAAAGTGGCAGAAAAGAAGAATGACTGGCGATTTGGTGCCAGCTGGTTCAGAATCTTACGGACATCATTAACAAAACCCATGTCTAGCATACGGTCTACTTCATCCAGTACCACAAAACCAAAGCCAGCTAGCTGGAGTGAACTGCGTTCCAGATGGTCTTTGATGCGGCCAGGCGTACCAATGACTATCTCTGGGCGTGAGCGCAGATCACGCAGTTGGGGGCCAATAGCTGCCCCGCCAATCAAAACCGTACCAAATAGGCCACTGCCTTTTGCCAGCGTTCTAAACTCGGCCTCGATCTGTTGGGCCAGCTCCCTGGTAGGGACTATAATTAAGGCTTTTGAGCCACGCGAGGTCATTAGCTTATCTAGCAGGGGAATCGCAAAAGCAGCTGTCTTGCCGGTACCAGTGTTGGCAATACCAATAACGTCACGGCCTTCTAGTCCCAGTGGGATAGTTTGGTCCTGAATAGGCGTGGGCACATCGTAACCCTTGTGTGTTAAATTAGACATAAGTAGTTCATGGACCTTAAAGTCCCTGAACTTATGGGTTGGTACATAATCCGCCTGTTCGGCCACGCTGGCGACCTTTACAAACTTGGCAGGGTCAATGTATTGCTTGGTGCCCACGCGCCTGTTGCCACCAAGGCGTTGGCCAGAACCCCGGCGACTACCGTTCTTGGTATGTGAATGATAAACGTACTGGGACATAAAAAAAGAATCCTTTGGTTATATAGTTATTACTTGGTTGCTGCAAATGAAACCTAAGTATTAACCGCACAAACCCGGATTCATCAATAACAATTAACTATACACTAGCACAATAAATGAGGCGTGTCAAAACTTTAGTTGTTAGTACCTACACCATTACACCAAGTAGGGTCCAGCGAAGTGCAACCGAACCGTTGGCAAACGGTCCGCGTGTAACGCACTACTTGGTGTAATGGTGTAGGTGAGTTAGTTGCTGCGCTTGCGTTTATTGGGGTCAAGCTCGCGTTTGCGCAGACGTAAACTTTTGGGCGTTACCTCCAGTAGTTCGTCTTTTTCTATAAAGTCTATGCATTCTTCTAGACTAAAGATGGTAGGTGGGGTCAGTTGTACGACGCCGTCGCTAGAGCTACTACGCATATTGGTCAGGTGCTTGGCTTTGCAAACATTCATTTCTATATCTTCTTGGCGCTTGTTGAGCCCCACAATTTGGCCGGCATAAACCCGAGCGGCCGGACCGACAAATGATATACCACGCTCTTCTACAGTTTGCAGTGCATATGGTGTGGTTATGCCTGGTTCGTAGGTAATAATTACGCCGTTACGCAGCTGCTGCAGGGCTGAGCCAAGCGGTTCATAGCCAATAGTTAGCGAGTTCATAATGACAGTGCCTTTGGTCTTGGTGACTAATACGTTACGCAAACCCAACAGCGCCCGGGTAGACAGTTCATAAATTAATTTGGTGACACCTTTGTTGCTGACAAATTGTTCTTTTAGGGTTGCCCGCCTGGCACCGAGTTCCATTTGCACGGTGCCAACTTGTTCGGCCGGTACTTCTATAATCAATTCTTCTACGGGTTCTAAAACTTTGCCGTTTTCTTCTTTGGTGACGACTTGGGGGCGACCAACTTCGAACTCATAGCCCTCACGGCGCATGGTTTCTATGAGGACGCTCAGGTGCAGTTCGCCGCGGCCGGATACTAAAAAGCCAATCCCCTCTTCTGCCACCCTAAGTCCTACGTTAGTTTCTAGCTCTCGTTGCAGGCGCTCGCCAATCTGCCGGCTGGTAGTAAATTCACCTTCTGTACCCTTAAGCGGAGAAGTGTTGGGACCCAGGTAAATCTTGAGTGTAGGGGCCTCTATTTCCAGCACCGGCAGAGCTTCTGGGTACGTGCTATCCGCTACAGTTTCGCCAATTTGGGCATCGGCTATGCCAGTTAACTGCACAATATCACCGGCCACACCTAGCGAGACTTCGAACTTGGACAGTCCATGGCTCATATATATACTGTCGACCTTGGCCTTAATCTGGGAGCCATCTTTTTTGCATAGCACGATAGGTTCACCGGCCTTAATTTGTCCCCGAGAGATGCGCCCAATAGCGTACTTGCCCTTAAAGCTATCCCAAGCCAGGGCAGTTACTAGCATCTGAAAGGGCTTATCCGGCTCGATGGTAGGCGCTGGAGTATGCGCGATTATGGCATCAAAAATCACCGACAAGTCGGCATCTTCTTCTGGATTGGTTGGTGGCTTTTCCCAGGCTTTGCCAGCCCGGCCAACGGCGTAATAGACAGGGTAGTGCAGTTGGTCTTCGTGTACCGCCAGCTCCAAAAACAGATCAGCTAGTTCGTTTTCTACCTCTTTTATTCGGCTGCCCGATTTATCAATTTTGTTGATAATAACAATTGGTTTTAGGTTGTTGGCCAAGGCCTTGATAAGTACAAATTTGGTTTGGGGCATGGGACCTTCTTGGGCATCAACTATCAAAATACAACCATCAGCCATATTAAGGGTGCGTTCTACCTCACCGCTAAAGTCGGCGTGACCTGGTGTATCAATAATATTTATGCGGTAATCGCCATGTTGTACTGCCGTGACTTTAGCAGTTATGGTAATACCACGCTCCCGCTCTTGGTCACCGCTGTCCATTATCAGGTCTTGGCTCATTTCGGCTTGGTGGCTGGCAAAGGTTTGGGACTGCTTTAATAAGCCATCTACCAAGGTAGTCTTGCCATGGTCAACATGTGCGATGATTGCGATGTTGCGAATCTTAGTGGGGTCTTGGGTCATAGTGTAATTCTTGTATTGAACGGTAAGAGCAGCCCGCCAAAACGTATTCCATTTTGCCGGCGCAATGAGAAACCTGCTTGCGGGTGTCTCATAACCCAGTAGTACGCTTTTGCCTCAAGCGTATCGGCTTAATATTGACACAATTATAGCATAAGTAAGTACATTAATCAAAAGCGTTTTGAATGAATGAGAGCTGAGAATTACAGAGTTATAGTATGGACGTGATATAACTAAATATCATCATCGGCTGGCGGTCCGCCAAAAACTCCACGCTTCATTGCGTTTTGGAGTAAATTCCTAGTTCTTAGGGTAAAGATGTCCAAAATTGGCTGACCGTGAGGTATTGTATTAAACTCAAGGTAACTAATAGGCTCAACTCGGTCAAATCCACCGAGAAAGTTCATCGTTTCAGGATCAGGCACATGGTGTTTGCGCCCATCGTCCCATATTACATATACTTCATTGGCCAACGTTTCATTCTGGAATTGTACTCGTACCTTTCTGCAGTCTTGAAGGCGAGTAAGAGATTCACCAAAATTGAACTTCTTTCTACCAGCATCTGTGTAAATATCAACATTACCCCAGTTAAAGCCCAAAAAGCCAAATGTACTACTGTCTTGGAAAGCTCGTAGATTATTCTCGGCTAGCTCAAGGTAAACCGTATCCGTGTCCTTGCCGTCGAAACGTATAAGTCGTGCTTGCGAGGGGCGAGAGAAAGAATCTCTGTCAGCCCGTACACGCTTCTCCCAATCCTCGCGATATTTCACCAGCTCTGGTGGCTGGTAACTTTTAGACATCGTTGATGTGGAGCTGGCTTTATCATGGTCATTGGGGCACAGAACGATAAGGTTATTGGGGTCATTGTTATCCGATTTGCTGTCAATGTGATGAATCTGCGCACCAACTGACCTATTCCGACATATTGCACAGGTATGATCAGATCTGAAAAGTATCTCAGCTTGAATGTCTTTTGGGATTGGTACTCTTGCCATAGGATTAACGACTAAGCTCAATTATTTTATTTAAGTCGAGTAGCGTGATCTTTTTGCCCACCCGATAAATAATCTGCTTTAATTATAGTATGGCTTTACCGAAATTCATTATGTCAGTAAGTTCGGGAGATCGAACCTCTTAATAGTTCAGATAATCACAGTGGCTTTCTCGTAAAGCATTGGTAAACTATTTTGGCGCATCCTAAATTTTGTTCCGTGGTTGTGGCCGGTACGAGCATCAAAGTCTACAAGGATTAATCCTTCTTCCATAGCTCTCAAAAATCCATCAAAATTGAATTTTTGGAGCATCATAACCTTAGTATAGTGATAGTATTCCTTCTTGTTTTTGGTTTTTACCTCTGCTTGAACGTAAAACGTATTTAGTAGTTTTGTGCCCGCTTTATGCTCCAAGTCATCAAAACCCCAGTAGGGTTGTGGATTGAGTTCGCCTAGCCCAACTCGTTTTTTGACTGACTTAAGCCAGAGCTTGTGGCGAATGTCTACACTACCGGCGTAAAACGAAATTAAAATCTTTCGTTCTGTCCGATCAATCACAACCTTGAATCCTCTATCGCTTCCGACATTCCCATGAATGGTCTGCCTAAAACTCATTTCACCCCTGGGGTATTTCTTGCCATCTTCTTGGTGCGCCCAGCCATACATTGGCAGTAGTACTTGTGGCACAAAGCGAATAGCGCGTGGAGATGGTTCAATATGAAATAAGGTTGTCAAAGATGTTGAATTTAGACGTTGGGCTTTTAATTCCCATTCCGCAGCATTTGGAATAGGCAAATTATTTTCCGCAATTCCAAGTAAATCCTCAAGTGTATTGCCTATGCCACCATGATTGCCTTTGCGTGCATTAGGCAGCCAACCCATTGCTGCAATTTCTTTGAGTCGTTTTATTAGCTCGTCTTTGGTGTAGATGAAGGGCTGTTGTTTAGTCATATCAGTCTCGCTTGTGCCGTTTCTCTCTCAATTCTTTTCTTTGCCATCTCGCAATATTCCGGTGAAATATCAATGCCAATGTAATCACGGCTATAGTTAGTCGCTGAAATTGCTGTTGTTCCTGAACCCATAAATGGATCGAGCACAACTTTTGCATTTGTTGATGAAATGATTCTGTCGATCAGCTTTACAGGAAATGGGGCAGGATGACCATTTTTCATTTCCTGAGTAAACTCCCATATATCTCCGTAGGCGTTAGCTTTTGTTGCAAGCTTAAATTTTGGCTTGGCGATAAGATAAATAACTTCGTATGTTGGCAAAAAATAACCAGGGTTAAAGTTAAAGCCACCCTTTCTTCTCCAGATAATAATTTGTCTCACAGGGAAACCTTCAACAATGTCTTGTCGGTCTTGCAATAAACCGTCTTGGACACGCCATTTGTGGTTATAAAAAATCGCTCCGTCTTCTGAAAGAACCCGCATCATTTCTTTCAAACAATCGCGTTGCCATTTGACATATTCATCGTGAGGCATCGCATCTTCGTGATGAGAATAACCATTTTGCAAAGCTGCGTTTGCCCATTTACCGCCTCGTCCATCCTTCATGCCATTACCAGTAGAATTCTTGAGATTATATGGAGGTGAGGTGACAATTAGGTCAATACTGCCAGCAGGCATTTTTTTCATAAGTTCAACAGCGTCACCACAGACAATTTTATTACGAAAATCAATCAAGACATCTTTGGTCTCAATGTCTTTTTTAGATTTTTTCTTAGAAGTCATTGTATTTGTAGCCATAGTAATAATATTTGCCTCCCTGTGCTCACAGTATATTATATTCTCTACTGTTGAAGTTTAGTTTTCTAATAACTCTTTTATTGGACCAAGATAATAGTCTTTCCAGCCCTGTTCAATATCTTTAGCGTCCCCATCGGGAATATCCTTATGGTCTAGTCGCACGATAGTTTTATCACCATCGCTTTTAAAAGAAAATGTCACCTTTGACGGTTTTTCCCATTTATCACCGCTGTACCAATCCTGTTCCAGCAGTTTATTCTTAACGACTTTAGTATTGGTGCCAAATATATCACCACCCCACAAGGTGAATTCATTGTTTTCTTTATCGCTCATTTTTGCAGGGCCACCACCCCATTTTTCAATGACTTTTGGTTCCACAAACGCTAGCCATACCTCTGTAATGGGAGCGTCTATCAAGTAAACTTGTTCAATACGTTTCATGCCCACAGTTTACACCCGTAGGTATCAAAAAAGCACCAGAATCCGCCGCCTAGCGGACTGATGCGTTTTTGGTGGAGCACCTTGAAAATAATGCACCCCTCATATTTGATGAAATAAAAAGATAGCGATATTTACTCTGGGACGACTATATAGATTTTATTCATAACTAAAGTAATATTGGGCTGACTGGTCCCAGGGGTACGGCTCGTGACAAAGTATTGTTTAGCATATCTTGTATTTCATGCTGGTCTAATGGGCTGACCTGATTTTTAACTAGGCCTAGTTTTAACCTGTGCCATGGGGCTCTGTTGCTTCTTACGCTACGTGAACTTAATCCTAAAGCACTTCTTAGGGCCACTTTTTCTGCTTCGACTACATAACGATGGCTATGTTCAGAAGTTAATCTATCATGCAATTTTGCTTGCAAACGGAAGATCCGTATGTGTTTTTCGTAAAATTCTACAGACGAAAGTTTGAGGTTAACCCCCTCAGTAATAGTGACCGCATCTACTAAGGGATCTACTGCCAATGCACCAAGCAATATTTCGGCTTGTTCTATCCTGTCACCAGAGACATTCTGACAATCTAAGGCCTCGATTTCTTCAGGAGTAATATAAGTAATTGCTGGGTTGGTGCGTAACTCTAACGTCACACCATTAGGTGCAATAGTGCTGAACTGTTCAACGGTCTCACCTAACCACTCGGTCGAAACAGGCCGGCCAATGCCCATTGATGGGCCTTGATAGACTGCACCCACATGATTGATTTTTTGCATTTTACAAAATTAACACATTTATAAGTTTATTGCAAACTAAGCGCTAGTATTTTATTTACGCAAGTGGTATAATAGCGGTTACGGGGCTGAATTTTAAGCTCGACGTTGGTCTTTATCGGTTATGGTCGCAGGTCGCTTGCTGAGCGTAAGACCTACCTAATGATATTTCGTTAAGACGAAAATGGTTTATTTTTTGGGCGAGACTAACTTTTTTGCGTGAAGCGTAGCTGTAGCTACGTTGAGTGAGGAAAAGTCCTGTCGCAGCCAAAAAGAAATAATTTTTAGACAATGAAATATTGTTTGGTAGGTCTTGAATACGGCAAAAATTGTAATTGCAAACGCACTTACTCGCGTTAAGGCTTTTGTAGCGAGTGTTTTCACTCCTCAGTTGTCTTTCGCAACAGCTTTAGTTTAATTATTAAAGCCGTGCCATGCGTGACGCCAGATAGTGCAAAGGCACGTCATATCATCTGGATGCTCAGATTTTGCGGTCCGTAAAATCTGTTAAGATTTAGGACAATCAGGAAATAGCTTTTTGGTCATTTATCGGTTATTTCTTGATAAATTTCAAATGACCTATGCCTGTAGAAGCCTAACCAAGATAAACTAGCGGACGTGGGGGCAGTACCCACCAGCTCCACCATAAGAGTCTTAGAAGCATTTTCTAGGGCTTTTTTGTTTAGTTTGTAGTGTCTATAGCCCTCCCAGTACAAAATGACCATTTCTGACTATGTTTGATGGTCAAAAAACTACTTTTTTGTCTGCAGCATATCTATGGATATGCTTTAACCAAAGAAAGCTAGTTTTTAGCCTCACCAACCATTAATCACAATCTGGTCATTTTGTATTGGGAGGGCTATAGCTGTGGTGATAGAGGCTGGTTTTGTCGGTGCCGCAGACGGCTTCGTGCATGACAGTGAGAATATCAATGAGGCTTTTCTGTTGCTTTTCGCTCAGGTGCGCAAAGGTGGGAGCATGGTAATTGTTCAGTACCCGCAGGGCTTGCTCGGTGAGGCGTTCGCCTTTGGGCGTAAGGCGGGTGATGTGCACACGCCGGTTTTCGGGATTGATTTTTGTACTTAACAAACCTTGTTTCTGCATCAGCTTGATTTGGCGACTGATGCTAGCCTCGGTCTGCCCCAGTTTGTCGGCAATCTGGCGTTGTTGAATACTGGGATTCCAGCCCAGTACCATCATGATTTTGAACTGAGAAAAGCCAATGCCAAGCTGCTCTTGTAGCACCTGATCCGATTGACGACCGAGCATAAAGGCCAAGTGGTTGAGGAGATAACCGATGTTGTTGGTGGGCTGCATAGTGGTTTTCCTTAAAATTAACTGTAGGAGTTAATACTTAACAAGTCAAGTATCTATGTTCTTTGTTAAAGAACCAAAGTCTGCCACTTTGTGCCGACAAAGTAGCACAAAACTCTTGGGCGGCTGTCTCGTCTTGATGCATTTGCTTGTACAAAACAGGCTTGCTGCGGAACTTGCCAAAAGTTTGCCCACTGGCAACCATTTTGGCTGCAAACAGTCCTCGCACCCAAGGGCGCCTCTTTTGTACAACATCTACTCAGGACTCAACAGATGCCCAAACCCTTACATTCTCAGGCTCGAGCAAAAAGTGAGAACGATTTGGTTCCTTGGAAAGGAACACTTATCCCAGGCCTATTTGTTTTCTGTATAAATTCGGTGCCAGTCATCTAAGCTTAGTTCTTGGGCACGGGCTGTTGGTTTTATACTGGCCCGTTGCAGCAGATCATTTGTTTCATCTTTACTGAGTTGCAATCCACCACTAAGCGAATTAAGCAGTGTTTTGCGACGATTACTAAAGCCGGCCTTGACCAAGCGAAAGAATTGCTTAGCATCTACGTCTGGGAAAAGTGGCTCTGGACGACGCTTGAGAATAAGTACTTGTGAGTCGACTTTGGGCGGTGGAACAAAGAGTTTTGCCAGTATAACTTGCCCTAACGATACGTGGTAATAAAGCTGCACAGCCACACTTACGAAGCTCGTCTTGCCCGGGGCGGCGGCCACCCGCTCGGCTACTTCCTTTTGGACAAGTAGAACTGCCTGCACAGGTTGGTGGCCCGTTTCTGTCAGCAATCGCAGCAAATATGCCGTCAGGTAATACGGGATGTTGGCCACAATCTTATAGTTTGAGGGTAGCTGCGATAGATCAAACTGGCGGATATCGCCCTGCAGTATCTGTAGCTTAGATTCATACTCAGGCAGGTTTTTATAGACACCAATGAGATTGGTGACCAAGGCTTGATCGAGCTCAATGGCAATAACTCTTTTAGCCTTGGGCACTAGGAGCATAGTCAATGTGCCCAAACCGGGTCCAATCTCTAGCACCACATCCCTAGATGTTAGCTGGGCCGCCTGCTCTATAGTTGACAGGCTAGCTGCATCCGTGAGCCAGTGTTGACCTAGCTGTTTGTTAGCTGGAGTGGAGTTAGACATGCTAGTTTATTACCAATAGGTATGGCCAATCCAAAAATTATATGCTGCGGCCCAGCTACCATACCTGCCAGTTGCATATCCAGAACACCAGCGTAGCTGAGTGACAGGGCTAGTACGCCAATCCGCACCCGCAGAGGCCATCTTGTTTGCTGGTGTCGATTGACAGACACCATACCCAACAGACGTGGAGCTTTCTGCTCCTGGGAATTTTTCGGCGTAGTAGGCTGGACAACTGGTTTGACCCTGCCAGCGTGTCGGGCACCATAGAGCATTCTCGCGACTGATAATGTAGTTGACATATGGGTAGTCAGATGAGGCAATGCCGGCGGCAGCCATAAGTGATGTCTTGTCTGCCGGAATAGAGATCGCCTTGCCCCTGGCAATAATATTTTCCACTGGATTCTGGGCAATTACCTCCTGGATTTTGACCCTGCCCACTTCCTGGCCATTCCTAAGCTCAATCTGATAGGTCACAATGCGTTTACCAGGGGTGCCCTGCTGCCGCAGGGCCGTTGTACCAAAAGATAATGTTTGATCTTCGATAACCTTGGTGGGCATAGGTATGGGCTCCTCAACCGTTGCAATCTGTATACCTATGCGGTTAACGAAGATTTGTGCATTGGGCGTTAGCGGCGTAGCAAGATCGGGTTGAACGGTGTCACTGGCGATGAGCTTGACGTTTTTTTCCTTCAGCACTTCGCCGACCGTTTTGGCATGGGTACGAACAACCACCGGCGTACCATAGAGGATTAGGTAAGCCGGTGTGGCCCGCCTAATAACAACTTCCTCGCCTATGGAACTATGGCGTAAAATGCTGCCTGGCAATTCTTTGCGGACATCGTCTTCTGGGTATACGACAATGCCGGCACGCCTGGCGATAGTGCGGCCGGTGGCTGCTGCGCTGAGGGTAAAGACTTTGCGGTCACCATCTATAACTGTCACTGGTCGGGCGCGATAAACATTGATCCGGAAGTTGTCCTCAACTATGGGAGTTTCTACGGCTGGTTCAACAACATCGCCCTCGCTTAGTGCAATATTGAGCCGATTTAATAGCTCGCCGACGTCCGCCGCACGGGTCGGTACGGTTTGCTTTTTTTTATCGTACGACACAATCACAACATGTGAATCAGCGGCGTCGGTCGTTTGGCCACCAAGACTAACAAGGCCAATTGCCGTTAATACAATAAGTACTATGAGGGTAGTAATAGGAACTACAGCCAGGTGATGCTTGAACTTAAGCAACCGTTTGCGCTTGGACCGAATATATTTGGGAGAAAGCTTGAGCATGAGTTTAGGCATGTGCGAATTGCCAGACCAAGTGTTTATACCCGACTTACGCAGAATCGTTCGTTCCCAGGGTAAAGCTGGGTGAGCGAAAACAGTTTTATCGGAAAGAGATGTATCCGTAGATACATCGAAAGAGGAAAAAATGTTTGTAGCCAGCCAGATTTGGTCTGGGCATGGAGGAGTTTTGCGTAAGTCGGGTATAGACAAATGTACATGAGTTTCACCTTAGAATGACATCTAGTAGTGTAGCAAATTTCCTTGGGGTGCTCAAAATTCACCGTGGTGCCAGCGCTCCAGAATTATTCGGGTGCTGTTAGTAATTCGCACTTTTTGCAATAAATCGGCGAGTGGCAGCCACTGAACACTCACGATCTCTCTACGCGATACAGTGGGAGCCAACGGTTGAGCTAGCGTAACAACAAAGCAATGTAATCTACAGCGAAAACCGTGGCTACGAGAATCTACTGGGCCAAGTAATCGAAGTTGCTTGGTATTAATGAAAAAACCCGTTTCTTCCTGTACTTCCCGTGCGGCGCTTTTGGCAAAATCTTCGCCCCGGCCGATGCCACCGCCAGGCAATTTCCACGAGCCGTCTCCCAACCAATCTTTCAAAACTAAAACTTGATCGCCACAGTGTATAACCACCCGCGTTCGTTCGCTGTCCCGCAGGTAAAAGTAGAGTACTGGCCAGCTCAGCCAAAATGCTGTATTACCAGTGATTTGCAAAAACTTGTTCACAGTTTCTCCAATAGGGCAAAAGACAGATTGAGTTTTTTGGTACCACGTTGTCTAAAGTGTACCAGAATATCATCGCCATGTATCTCTAGCACTGTGCCTAGGCCAAAATGTTTATGACGTACCCTATCGCCCTCGTTCAGCTCGGGGACATAATGCGGTTCTAGCACTGCCTGGGTTTCGGTTGGCAGAGCCGTAGTTGCGGTTTGAGCCTCAATATCGCTCAAAAAGCGACTGGGGGGATTATGCTGTACGCCGCCATAGAGCATACGGCTGCTAGCATACGCTAGGTAAAGCTCTTCTTTTGCCCTGGTCATGCCAACGTAGCATAAACGGCGTTCTTCTTCCATTTCGGCCGGGTCATACAGTGCCCGGCTATGCGGGAAAAGCGTTTCTTCCATGCCAATCATAAAGACAACTGGGAACTCTAAGCCTTTGGCCGAATGTAGGGTCATAAGTGTTACGGCACCAGCCTGTTTATCGGTGCTGTCAGTAGTTGTGTTAACGTCATCAAGGTCACTCACCAACGACACTTCTTCCAAAAAGCTACTAAGGTCTAGATCCCGATACTCCTGGGCAACACTAATAAGTTCACGGACGTTTTCTTGGCGGGATTCACCTTGCGGCGTGCCGTCGTCCAGATAATGATAGTAATCCAGCCGCCGAAGCAACGAATCAATGAGCTCCGGCACGGGCGCCTCGCCCATCACTTCACGTAAGCTAACCAATATGTCATTTAGCTCAACTAGCGCTTTGCGAGCCTTAGGAGTCAACCCTTCACACATTTCAACTTCCGTCAACGCTGTGTGAAAGGTTGAACCTCTCACAGTTTGCCAATTTAGAAAGGTTTGGAGCGACTTTGTGCCAAAGCCTCGGGTGGGCACATTAACAATGCGCTCAAAACTAATGCGATCCTCTGGCTGGTAGATGAGCCGCAGGTAGGCCACAATGTCTTTGATCTCCTTGCGATCATAAAACCGCTGGCCGCCAACAATACGGTATGGCAGCCCATGGTGAACAAATGCCTCCTCAATAGAACGGCTCTGGGCATTGGTCCGGTACAGCACTGCAAAATCAGCAAAGCGGCGCAGACCCATCTGTACTGCCGTATGAATACGCCGTACGATCGCCTCGCCTTCGGCACGCTCGCTTTGTACCGCTAGTAATTGTATCGGCAGCCCACCGGTAGCAGCGGTCCAGAGTTTTTTGTCGGAACGCTGGAGGTTTTTGGTGATAACAGCGTGAGCGGCATCGAGAATCGGCTTAGTACTACGATAATTTTGCTCTAGCTTAATGATAGTCACCTGGGGATAATCCTTTTCAAAGTTAAGAATATTGCGAAAATCAGCACCTCGCCAGCTATAGATGCTCTGCCAATCATCCCCGACTACGGCAATATTTTGATGCCCAGCGGTTAAGAGTTTTACTAGCTTGTACTGGGCAGCATTCGTATCCTGGTATTCATCGACCATGATATAGCGAAACTGGCGGCGCCATTTATCACGAAGTTCAGCCTGGTCCTCTAGCATCTTAACCGTCCGGTTAATTAAATCATCAAAATCCAGGCCCGAAGCGTCGTGTAGAATCTGTTCATAGATAGGGTAAACTTTGGCAGTGATACGCTCGGCTGGCCCGTTGATGGTAGCGGCATATTGGCTGGGGCTAATCATTTCGTTCTTGGCACTGCTGATGAAGCTAGCAATCAAGCGCGGTGGGAAGGCTTTTTCGTCTATCAGAAGTTGTTTGCTGGCCCGTTTGACTGCAACCAAGCGGTCAGATTCATCAAAAATAACAAATGAACGTGGTACACCAATGTGTTCGCCATCCTGCCGCAGCAACCTAACACAAATTGAGTGGAAGGTCCCCACAAATGGCAAAAATCCGCGGTTGCCAGCGTTTTCGCCCATAAGTTTGGCAACCCGTTCACGCATTTCGCGGGCGGCTTTGTTGGTAAACGTTACTGCCAAAATATTGTAGGCTGTGGCTTTTTGGGTGGCTATAAGATAGGCAATACGGTGGGTCAGTGTTTTGGTTTTGCCCGACCCAGCGCCAGCTAGAATCAGCAGCGGCCCCTCGGTTGTCTTGACCGCCCGTTGCTGCTCTGGATTGAGCCCCGTAAGTAAGTCTTCTAACACCTACCTATTCTAGCAAAACCTGCTGCTGTTTGTGTTAGAACATCGGATTAAAGGTTAAGCTCCACGCTCTTTACAATCTTTTCAATATCGGCTAAGTGACTTTCAAGGCCTTCGCGCTGTATGTAATTAATACCGAATTCTGGTGTGCTTTCAAATTTATAATAATACTCAGTATCGCCTGGTTGTGCTGTATCTGGGAGTGATTTGTTTGGGTGATTTTCGTACCTTGTAACTTTTACGCCACTAACCGTGCCGATGACAGTAGTAATGCCGGTTCGAGTGTAAGGGACGCGATCACCGACATAAAGCATTGCAGCAAACTGACAAATACAACCTCTTAATATTTCTTCCTTTACTATCGTCGGTTTTGTTCCATCTATGACTTTAAGGTCGTCTGTAAGTACTTGTACGTTATCATGTACAAACATATCATCCCTGACTTGACTTACGTTTATTGTCCAGCCATCTGGGATTAACAAACTAAATTTATTATTAAATGATGAAACCCTTGTCCATTTGGAGGAAGCATCAGCAACTGGGGTTGGTTTTGAAGTAGACGCAACTACGTTTGTTTGGCTACTTTTGTCCAGCGAGGTTTTGGTTGCTTTGTCTGACTTGTACACCCACCAGCCAACGAAACCGATGATACTCAGAATGAGAATAAGACCAATTACTTCTGCTGCTCCAAAGCCTTTTTGATTGAGTTTTTTCATAACCATTAGTATGACCCCCTAGTTATTTATCAAGTTGATGGGGGGTTTTATGTTCGTTTTTATCACGCCGGCGTCAATCAGTAGATCCACAGCTAGAACTGCACCGATTAACACCAGCACTAGTAGTAGCATAAGTCGGCGCATTGAGCGGCGCTTCTTTTTACCGATCTCCACAAAGTAGTTTTTCTCGGCAATAAGCTTCTCTAGAGATTGTTGTTTGGCAGCCGTTTCCTGCTGCTGTTTGTCGGCAATTTTTTGGGCTTCGGCCTGACCGACTGGGTTACTAATTGCAGCACTGGCATCAGTTCCATTCGATTGATCGGCTGACTTTTCCTCTGTAGGCTCGGCTTTTGGATCTTCTGACGATTGATCGGTGGTAGGAACCGATGGCTGGTTTGCTGTCGGGGCAGCTTCTTGGGCACTAGCCGGTTCGGCGGGTATGGTTTCGGTAGTCTTTAGAGGTTCGATCTTTACAGCCGAGGGAGATAGCAGCCGGCCCCTCGAAGACTTGCCATCAGCTGGTTTGTCTTCTTGGCTTATTAGGATCTTAGCCTTGGTTTTGTCGGCTAGGTCACGGGCACTTATGTCTTTTACCATAGGGTCTTGTAGCAAGGGTTTATGGCCAATTATTACCGGCCTGGCGCTGGCATTGGCTGCTGTTTTACCTGGTTTGGCAACGTCAAAGACCTTATTGGTATTGTCACTTTTACTATTTGCCATGTTTTACCATTTCTTTTTCATACCGCAACCGATAGGCAGCTGCCACAATGCCCGCAAACTTATGATAGTTCAGGCTAGCCGCTCCAATTAAGGCGCCGTCACAACCTTCAAGTTCCAGATAACCTCGCACAATCTGGTCATCAACGCTACCACCATATAATATGCGTACTTGGTTGGCTGCTTTGTCACCGTATAACTGGCTGATCTGCTGCCGAACAAAGTCCATTTCTCGTTTGACTTCATCTGGCTTAGCAAGGATACCGCCAAAGGTACTAATAGCCCAAACAGGTTCATAGGCAATCACCACGTTACTAATATCCTCGGAGGTAAGGTTACTAAGCGCCGTGGTAATTTGGTCGTGCAGTACTTGGCGGGTTTCGCCAGCTCGTCGCTCGGTCTGGGTCTCGCCCACGCAAAGAATTGGCATAATACCGTTGCGGATGGCAGCTGCTACTTTGTCGCGAACTGTCTCGAGATCTTCGTGGAAGTATAGACGCCGCTCGGAGTGGCCCACCATAACATAATGAACGAGGTCCTGAAGCATAGTAAACGACACTTCACCGGTGTAAGCCCCATCATCCTTATGAAAGGCGTTCTGGGCAGCTAAGCGAAACTTGCGACGGTCAATTTGTAAACTAAGCGGCTGCAGGGTCAAAAGACTGGACGCCAGCACTACCTCGATATCGCGGTGGATTTTGATCCGCTCTTGTAAACGGTGCACCAGCAAGCTGGCCTGAGCGGTATCCAGGTTCATCTTCCAATTAGCAACCAGTAGGGTCCTTCGCATATTTTTACTTAGAGCTTATGCTTATCATTTTACCTGAGGTTGGGATGATTGGCGATTTTTATTTAGTAGTGCTTCTACAGCTGGCAGCGCTTTGCCGCTCATAAGCTCCAAGCTTGCGCCTCCACCAGTCGATACATGATCAAAAAACTTTACTTCACCACGACTCTCTATGTAACCAACCGTGTCACCACCACCGACTAAAGTAAATGGTCGGTTTCCAAACTGTCCAGTCATAGCATCAACAATAAGTTCGGTACCATGGGCAAATGGACCGACTGGTCCAACCAGTGCTGGTGTCTCGGTTACGCCCATCGCACCATTCCAAATAACCGTATTGGCCAACTGCATACCACCGGCAATAAAGGCTCCCGAAAACGGCCCAATGTCCAAAATCATTTCATCCTGGTTAATTTTGCTTGCCGAACGTGGTGGCTGCTTGGGATAGTGTTCAACGTCAGCAATTACATGGGTGCTCCAATCTACAATGCGCGTCGGTGCAGTTTTATCAGACCGCTTTGCCACTACACCATCTTGCGGCAAATAAAAGATAAACTGTTGTTTCTTGGCTTTAGTTCGGGCTCGTTCTAAAATACGCTTGGCCAGAGGCACGTCATCTGGTTCGGTCAGGCTTTTACCTGTTTCAACGCCCTCTGCGAGCAAAAAAGTATTGGCCATAGCTCCGCCAACGGCCACAAAATCGGCTACGTCAATGAAGCGGTTTAGGACATCGAGCTTATCGGAGATCTTGGCTCCGCCAATAATGGCCATCAGAGGACGCTGCGGGTCTTGCATAACACTAGTTATGGCGTTGACTTCTTTTTCTAGTAGCAAGCCTGCGACCGCCGGTAACAAACCCGCCACGCCATCGGTTGAGGCGTGCTTGCGGTGGGCATTACCAAAGGCATCTTGCACAAATACATCAGCCCCAGCGGCCAGTTGTTTGGCAAACTCAGCATCGTTTGCCTCTTCGCCAGGGTGAAAGCGGGTGTTCTCAAGCAATAATATATCGCCCGATTGTAGGCGCTCTTTGGCGGCTTCGGCCAGCTTGCCAATACAGTCCTGTGCAAACGCAACATCACGCTTTATGAGATGCTCCAAGGCTATCGCCACTGGTTTGAGGCTGTACTGCGCCATAGCCCTGCCCTCTGGCCGACCCCGGTGACTGATAAGCACTATGCGGCAGTCGTTCTGCATCAAATACTTTATTGTTGGCACCGATGCTTGCAGACGATAGCTGTTAGTAATCTGACCCTGGGTATCACCTGGCACGTTATAATCGACGCTAACCAGCACTGTCTTGCCCGTTAGTCGAACGTCCCGAACCGTCTTTTTGCTGAAGCTCATTGAGACGAGTTGCCCACCTTTATGCACCTACTATAACAGACGGACTTTGATAGTATCGGTTGTGCCGACAACACCGGGGTATTGGCCCAAGGCCATCACCACCATATCACCCTTGCGCAAAATCTTGTTTTGTCGGAGCCAGTTCGTCAGCTTTGTAGCTGCGCGGGGATCAGCTGGACGGACATAGCTCTTTGTGCCATAGACAACTGCCAACTGATGGGCGGTACGATCATCGGACGTTACGGCAATGATTGGGATGTCGGGGCGGCGGGAAGCGATGTGCAGCGCTGTGGCACCAGATCTGGTTTCGGCCACAATCGCCCGAGCTCCAACGTTGTGAGCCAAATTTATAACCGCCAGAGAGATGGCTGTTTGGCGGCTGCGCTCCTTGGGTCCCTCTGGTAAACTGGTAGCAATAGGCATATTGGCTTCGGTGTATAAAATAACGCGTTTCATGACATGCACTGCTTCGATTGGATAGCGGCCATTGGCCGTCTCGTCACTGAGCATGAGGGCATCAGTGCCAAGCAGTACTGCTGTGGCAACATCCGATACCTCAGCACGAGTCGGTTCGGGGAATTCTGTCATGCTAGCCAGCATCTGGGTTGCCACAATGGTGGGCTTACCATACACCCTGCCCAGCTCAATAATTTGGCGCTGGACAATCGGCACAGCTTCGGGGGCAGTTTCTATAGCTAGATCGCCGCGGGCTACCATCACTGCGTCTGCTTCCTGCACAATGGCTTCAATATGCTCAACTGCAGCTTTGGTCTCGATCTTAGCAATAATCCGCGCTCTGCTGCCTGCGTTATGCAACAGGGTACGTAGCTTATCAATATCTTGGGCAGTCTGCACAAAGCTTAGAGCCACGTAGTCAATATCTTGTGTAGAGCCAAAGGCAATGTCCTTGCGATCTTTGGTGGTAATAATATCGCCCTGCAGATCCGTATCCGGCAGATTGATGCCTTTACGCTTGATGAGAATGCCATCGTTTTGTGCATGTACATGCACCACGCCATCCTTTACGCTGGTAACGGTAGTGCGGATTTTGCCATCGTACAGGTACAGCCGCTCGCCGCGTTTGACCTTTGTGCTCAAGTCATACTGGGTCGGGATAGTGCCCGAACGCTCGTAGTCGGCCTTATAGCCAAACGTCAAACTTTGGTCAGCCTGAATGTTGATAATACCGTCAAAATCGCCGAGGCGGATTTTGGGACCTTGCAAATCCTGAATAATCGCCACCGGCTTACCATAGGCTTTGCTGGCCTGGCGTATCCAGGTAATTTGTAGTTCTCGCTCGGCCTCGGTGCCGTGGCTAAAGTTCAGCCGAAGGCCATTGGCCCCGGCCTTAATCAATTCCAGAATTGCTTCATATGTATTGGTGGCAGGGCCAACTGTGGCTACAATCTTGGTTCGTTTGAACTTGTGCAGGGGCACGTTCGGTACGCGATTGGTGGTGTCCATCAGGCAATTCTCCGAATTGCAATTTTCAATTCACGATTTTCAATTTCCAAATGAAAAATGAAAAATGAAAAATTTCCAAGTATACGTCTAACGGGATCCATACTTTATGTTAGTTTACTTGCTAATGGTTTGTTTTACCAGGGTCGCTGGATTTCTACCCTACCTATAGCCCTAGAGATACTAAGATGGAATAACACACTCTTAGGCACTGAATTTGTGGTTGCATAAAGTTGCACCAAGTAGTAATATTTGATTGGAGGAAAAATTATGTCTACAACGCAAGGAATTAAATTGGATGATGAGACTAGTGCTCGTCTTAGGACCTTAGGGCAAAAACGCGAACGGTCACCGCATTGGCTTATGCGAACTGCTATTGAACGATTCCTGGACCAAGAAGAGAAATATGAAGCCGAGAAGGCTGAAGACATGGCAGAATACGAGGAGTATCTTCGTACTGGTAAAGCTATAAACAATGAAACTGTATTGGCTTGGTTGAATGATTTAGCTAACGGTAGAAAAGTGCCATGGCCCAAGTAAAATGGCGCCCTCGAGCCATTGCCGATACTGAACGTCTGCATACCTTTTTACACAAAAAAGACAATGATGCAGCTCGTAAAGCTGCGTATGTAATATTTCAGGCTGCGAAGCTCTTAGAGACTTCTCCACGGATTGGTCGTCCTTTACCAGATGAAACAAAACGACGAGAGCTATTTATTCCTTTTGGGTTAGGAGCTTATGTAATTAGGTACGTTTTAGAAGATGACAACACGGTTGTAATCATTCGAGTCTGGCATAGTAGAGAAAACAGACAATAACATGGTGATCCCAAGGAGAATCGAACTCCTATTGCCAGGATGAAAACCTGGTGTCCTAACCGTTAGACGATGGGACCATTATGTATACTAAAGTTTTACTGCCAATAACGGCGTAATTCTACCATAACAGATATAGGAATGAAAATCCCCGCGGTTTTACCCGGCGGGGATTTCTTGTAAGAGATGTTTGTTTAGAGCGGTCAGTCAGTGCTCAAAAACTAGCATTTATAGTAGCATAGTTTTGCTTCGCTGTCCAGCGAATTTGACCAGACGCTTTTCCACAAAGCCCTTTAGCGTTTGCTGCGCATTGTCCACTTGCGGTGCAAAAATGCACCAAGTAGTGAGGTACCAGTAAAGATACCTGCAATGTCACCAGGACCGGTATCGACCAGCGTGGTGGTGGTTGGAGGCGTAGTTGGCGGAGGAGTCGTCTTGATGTTAATGACTATTTTGCAAGTTTCACTGGTAGCATTTTTGGTCGTACCATTGACGTCAAACTGCGGCGTAACAACCGTCACAAAGTCGCCCTGTGCCGGGAAGGTGTGCTCAACCACGTTTTTATCGGTTACCAATGGTTGTGTCTGGTCACCAAAATCGTAGCTGTATTGCTTGACTTTGGCACCGCCCTGAGCGGTTGTGGCAACGGTAAATCGATAGGTACGTTTGTCGTTACCAATAGCTTGGGCCGTCAAAAGATCGCAGCGGAAGACGGGTACTGCTGGCTGGCAATTTGGTTTGGTAATGGTAACGTCAGCGCTGTCTTCACCCTTGCCGGTTTGGTCAGTGGTGTTATAGGCAATGTTGCGGAGCGTAACTTCACAGCCTGCAAAGTCATCTTTGGAGGTCGTTTCAAAGCGTACGTAGAACCCGCCATTCGGCTTCCAGGTACCAAAGTCTATACCGCCCGTGCCAAACAGTGGCGTATCACCCTGAACAACGTCCTGGGCAGCATCAATATAACGTACAGAGCCAGACGTAAGGTTTAGGTGAGGTGGTAGCTTGTCGCTGATGTTCACATCTGTCAAGTCAACTTGTCCTTTGTTAGAGAACGAGATCAACCATTTAATGCGATCACCTGGCTTCACGCTAACTTTCTCGCCCCACTCGGCTTGGCCAGGAACGGCAACTTGCTTGCTAAAGTCTATATTCGGGTTTTGCTTGGGGGTAATTTTGATGCGGATTTGCACGACCGCTTCGAACTCAAAACAGCCCGGCATATTGCCATCAAGCGCATTATAGCCAACTGGGGCACCTGTGGTCACAACACTGTCACTCAGCGCAGTACCGTTCTTGAACGGACCATTATTATATAGAGTAGCGGAACCAGGAATATACTCGACATTGAACTGTTCGCCAGCTGTCATGTCGACTGTGTCTTCTACCAATCCTGGGCTGGCGTTATCGGCAGAAATGTAGCCGCGGGCGCGGAGGGTTTGGCTGGTAGCGGTTGGCAAAGCAATCCGTACCTTGGTATTGCGCGCAATGCCGTTAGTCGCGTTAGTAGTCTGGTTAGCATTGTTGTGCACGTACATGCGGATGACAACTTCTTTGCTGCCATCGGTTACATTGGTCAGTACGTTCTTGAAGCTACCGGCAGCGGTTTGGTCACTGCGGCGAGCGTCCAAAAATGCCCGTTCGTCACCATAACTCGGTGTGTTAATGAACGAGTTAAAGACCGGGCCGGTCAATGAGCCACAACGGTCATAAGGATCATTGTCGCTAGAGTTACACGGTTTGCTGTAATCAAATGGAGTGCGGTTGGGGTAGAACTCGGCCTTCACAATTATCCCGCCGGCAATACTCAGCAAAGCAACCACAGTACCGGCGACTATATAAGTTTTGACGAGGCGTTTTGGTAGATTACTTAACATTTTGCGAATTGATTTCATAGCTTTCATCCTTCCTTATTTCCTTAGTTGCCCACTGGTGGCTTAGGCGGCGTTGTTGCGGTTGGTTGCGGAACGGTAGTACTGACGGGCACGGGTTCGGTTACGGGTTGCGTACCGGTTGTAGGTGTCGGCTCAGTAGATTTCACGGTGGTAGGTGTGCTCTTGACGGTGGTAGGAGGCACAGGAGGACGAGGTTCCTTCGGTAGGTAGCCGTCATCTTCTGGTTGCTGGCCGGCAGGACCTTCGCCTGGGATGTCAGGAGTACCACGATCTTGTGAAGCTTCAGTGCCATCACCAGGTAGTACACCATCATCATTTTTTGGTGGAACTACTGTAGAGCTTGGAGGAGTTGAAACAGGGGGTACATCATCGTCATTTTCTGGTGGGACTTCTGTAGGACCAGGAGGAATCGAAACAGGGGGCTTGCAAGTTTTGGTAACGACTATTTGGCCACAGCGGGCAAGGATGAATACAGTACAAGTACCGTCATCAGTTTCAAAACTAACTTCAAGTGCTTTTCTACTATTTTCATCACCGTACACACCTTCTTCTTCTGCAATAGTTACATTACCATTGCTGTCGGTACCTGTATTGATACCACCAGTAGGAGCTACGCCTGGACGCACATTAGCCATAGCTAAAGTGGCTTCAAGGTCAGCCAGTGCCTGCTCGGCTTCCGGGGTAGAACAATTTTTGCTATCAATAAGGTCTGCAGCCTTTAGCTCTGGCTTGTCGTTTTCAGTATTAAATAAGTTATAACCAGCTGCAAACAGCTGGGCATCGTGTTTAATGCCTGGATGTTTATCTGAACCATGCAACCAAACTACAATGGCATCTCGGGCCTGTTGTTCAGTAGTGGCTTCTTTAATCTCTATAATACCATCGCCAAACCAGCGATTGTTGTCACCATGATCAACTCCGCTTATTTCCCAGGATTCATTACAGACTTCCATATCGGTAGCAGCACTCTCTGCTTCGGGTGCAGTAGTTGCTGTAGCCTCCTTAGGGCGGTTTTCATTATCATCATTATTCAGCATGTATGCGCCTGTAGCTAAAGCAGTCACACCAATTCCTATGGCCACTAATCTGCGCCATCTGGGTTGATGATTTTCGGCACCCACAGGCTCAGGTTCGTGAGTCTGGATTATTGGTTGAGTAACTTCTGGATTTGAGTTATCTGACATAGTGCCTCCCTTGTCTCTAATTTCTCTAAATATTTTAGATTCACTTACTTGCCCACCTCTAATTACCAGCCAATTCTAACACAAGCACTAAGGCTTGTCAATACTTTTTACCATATTATATAAAAAGCACAAGCAGTAACCCGTGAATAAGACAAGCCTTTAACTATAGTGTATAATATGTTTATGAAATTATCCTGCATACGGCATGCCCAGCATATTCCTAGTGAGAAAGATGTGTTTCATGAGGGCATAGGACTAACGGATTCCGGTATAAGGGAGTCTTTGGAGATACGAGCTAAGCTTCTTGGCAATAATGAATTTACAGAAATTGCTACTTTTAATCATGTTAGGGCGCTTGGGACACTAGCTGTGGTTATTGGAGGTGATAAGGATATCCATTCTACTGACAATATTATAAGTGACACAAGGCTTAGTTATGACGAAAACCTAGACTATCTAGATCCTGGAGAAGGTGAATTTGGTAGCTTGTTGTTAGAATCCTATTTAGAAAATAGAAATTTTCCATTTCTAGTGAATATGTCAGATCTATATTACACAAGACAAAATCCAATAAGTAGTTTTACCTATATGGCATCTAACGTTGCTAAAGGTGTACTCGGAAGATACACAGAAGAAGATTTAAGCGAAAATGTACTACTATGTGCGAGAGAGTTTATATTACCGGTTCTAAGAGCCAAATTAGTGCTATTAAATAACGGATCCAAAGACATGAGTGAGTATGTCGATTGGTATACAGATACGCAAGAAGCGACTGACCATTCCAGGCTCACGGTCACCAGGATTGATAAAGTAAGCGCAGATACTATTCGATTTGTGGACGCTTTTACTGATAGCGTACACTCTATAGATGAGTTGCGTGATGTCGCAGACGAAATAGATATAGTTAATGAAAGTTCTTAGCCTAGATTGCTGGGGGACATTAATTGAAGCAAGGCCATCCTTCTGGCAAGAATACGCTTCAATAGTTAAAGAGGTAACTAGTAGCGGATTAACTACTGAAAAAATTTCCGGGATTTCAAAACAAGTAAACGCCTTTTACGACACCCTTTCAAAGGCCAATGGTGTTGCATACTCGCAAGTTGAAAGACTATATAGATTACTACTTTCTGTGGTTTCTTCTCCCAATAGTCAAGCACTAGATAAGATTATCCGAAGCATTATTGCTGGGCTAGATATAGCTATAGTGGATGGCAGTGAGAACTTTATTATATTAGATGACAAGATCGCTGAAACTTTAAAGGAATGCAAGAAAAATAAACAAGTAGTAGTGCTTTCGTCAAATACGGGATTTATTAGCGGAAATCAAACAACTCAAATATTAAGAGATCTCGGACTAGATTATTTTGACAGTAGATTCTATTCTGATGTAATTGGCTTCCCTAAACCATCAGCGATGTTCATCCAGGAAATACTTAACTATTATAGGGCCGATGGAGGAGTCGACAGAATTATCCATATTGGTGATGATAATTACTGAGCTTTCCGAGTTAAAGAATCCGAAATTCTTAGTTATTGCAAAAAGCATTCCATCATCAAGCAATTACTTGTCCGAAAAGGTTTACTCGAAATTCTATGGTAAAAATAAGGATTCAGATTCATTCGTATTTAAGGGTCGGCGAGATAAAGATGATCTACGAGGTTTTTCGACCATTCATTATAAGGAGAGAGCGAACTACTCTCCAAGTAGCATAAGCATAAGAGATGAGGACCTGAAGAGAATCCAGCCAAATGACGATATAGTTGTGATTGATGATGCATATGTCGCAGGGACCTTCACTAAGCTATTGGTTAAGAGCTTGTCATCCAAGAATCTTAAAAACTTGCATATATTTTATTATGTACGACTTGATTCTGAATTACTTAAACAGCGACCATATTATGAACATGAGCTGAATAGATCTAGTATTTCTAAAATATCGGATACGTTGGATTATATAAACTTAAATCAATTGAAGCCTACAAGAAAGTTGATCAAGCTAGTGCTGATGAGCAGTGAAGCTGAGCTACAAAAATTGTACAATAATTTGAGCCCAGAAGGGTTAGATTTTATGAAGAAAACTCTAGAATTAATTGATCTAGTAGACTTCGACGGCGAATTTCTAAGCAAGTACAAATATATTAAAAACAACTTAATGTAGTATGAATAATTAATTATGCACGATTTTAAATATAAAGACCTAGATAAATATGAACAGAGTGCCGAGCTGACTCTATTAATTCCTGGCATGTTGTATGATTCAGACGATCCACCTACAAAGTCAATTCTTCTGAACATAGAAAATTCGTTAGCAGGAGAAAATGCCGTATATTCTCATAGTAGTACCTACCTTAATAAATCAGGATACTATCAGCAAATTCCTTTCTCTGATCAAGTTGATATGATCCATAAAGACCTAGAGGCTCTACGTGATATCCGCGAGATCAGTAGATTATCGATCATTTCTCACTCTGTAGGCTCTATTGTGGCTGGAGGCTTGTGCAGTAGGCTTTCTGGGGCTATACGGGATTGTGCGGCTGTTTGTTTGTCTCCGCCCCCTGTATTTGGTGGCGAATTGGCGCCCCGTAAGATTAAGCAGGCAATAACAAGCCTTATTGGAGAACCACAAGACATACCAAATCAGAATGAAATAACAGAGTGTTTTATAGGGGATTCAGGAAAGCCGTTTTTTATTGGCCAAAGTGTTTGGACGAGTGTAGAAAGTTGCATGGATGAGTATGCTGATTATGTGGTTGACTCCACTATAGATATGCATTTGATAGTTGGACTACAAGACAGGGTATTTAACCCTGATGAAGTCGTGGAATCCTTTATAGGAGCGAAGATCCTGGTACTTAATGATACGCATTCGCTAAAAAAGCAAGGTTCAGTTAAAATAGTTACAGATAGCATTAAATCAATTATTGGGAAAAATAATGAAGTTTGATACAGAAGTTTGGTTCGATGGGCAGACCGAAGTGAGTTTTATCCCAGCAGAAAGAGACACAGAAGAATTGCCAGTAACAGCGGTCAAAATCTTTGACATCGCCAACGGAGAAGTGTTATTGGTTGAAGTTTCTGAAAAAGGTGGATGGGACATTCCTGGAGGACATGTTGAGGGCAGTGAGACCCCTCTAGAGGCTGCTGAAAGGGAGGTTAAAGAAGAAACGAACGGAAAAGTGAGTGATCTCTCACTATTTGGTTATTTGGATATGAAGAAAGTCATTGAGACTCCGCAAAATAAAGATTACCCTGATAGAAGTCTCATCGCTATGTTTACTGGCAAAGTTTCTGATGTTGCGACTAACAACAATAGCCTAACTTTTGAAGCTACCAGATTAGGTTACTATAAGCTGGAAGAAGTTTCTATGCATTCGCCTTTTTGGACAAAACTAAGCCAGCAGGTACTAGATTACGCTGCTAGTAGATAGCATTATTAAGTTAATTCTCCCGTTATCAAAAGCAGGCAGTTCAAGGGCCATGCCAACAGCGGCGCCAATTACGACGCCAGCATAGGGTATAATCTCGGGGTTATTAATGATTGACATCTAACAAAACTCTTTTTAACATATTAACGTTAGCATATTATTGACATTTTGGCAATAGGTTAAGATAGTACTAGATAGTGATTACAGGATTAAAGCAAGTTGGGGGCTTTGGAGGTTTCAGCTACTTTTTTGGGGTGCTCGCTCTGCTTACCAGCAGATTTGTCGGTTTTAACTTAGAGCTAGTCGTTCATTTTTTGGTAGAAAACTCTTTATCTACCAACCATCTTGCAAATTGATACCATATGTAATCTTTTGGATCGAACACAAACAAACCCTTATCTCGGCGCTCGCCAATTGTTTCCCCGTTAAACTCTGCAACCCGCTCTATAGAATTACCGTTGCCGCGTGGTTTGGTCGCAACTTCACCCCAATATTCCTGGCTAAAAAACTTGATGCCTCCGGCGTCCTTGTATGCAATCGTTTCAGTAACACTAATCTTTCTGGCACTTTTGTTCTGCATAAGAGAAATGAAATCTTCAGGCAAAAACCATTCTGCAACATCTTTCATGTAGCCACCCGGGAAACCTCTAAGCGAAGGAATATTCCAGGAAGCATCGTTAACTACGATTGGTTTTTTCGCAAACTTGTAAGCTTCATTAATTTTATGTTCGGTAATTTTCATTGGATCATGGTGCTGGATTTCATCAATTTCCAATCGTACTTGCTCAACCGTAATGCCGAAATCCGTACATGCCGCTTGGGCTTCATCTAACTTCCGTTTATTACCTGTCGCAAAAAGAATTTTCATAGTTCTATTCTACACAAAATAATGTGGCCAATATGTACGCATAGCAAGTTAACAATCAAATTATCTTAACTGAGCATACGAGTCTATGACCTTTTAAGGTAAAGATGAGACACATGGGACACAATAGCTATATTCAGAAGTGTCTCATTATGGGTAATCTAAACCTATTGGTACAGGTCCAAAGTCTAAGAAGACGATGTGGACATGTACAATCTCAAACAAATCCCTAGTGAAGTTAAGATAAAAAAGTATTTACGGTGGGCGGTAGGTTTTACGTAGTCACGCATCTCGCACTTTCTGGTTGATGCCAGGTTACTCCTGGCTAGAGCGAAAACACTTGAACTGATGGAGAGGTAGCCATAGCTACATCGACAGCGGATCGAGGGTTTACAGCCAGCCAGGTGTGATCTGGGGTAAGTGGAAAGTGCGAGATGCGTGGTAGTTAGCTAAACATCGTTTGCAATACTGCCGACAGACTGCTGCATTCGGCCGTAGTGAGATTCCCCAAAGCATCGCGGAGGCGAGCTTTATCGATAGCGCGTATCTGATCACAGGCCACACCAGAAACCCTGCCCAAAACTCTAACTTGGGGTCTAAACGACCATTTCTTTAGGGTTGTAGTTAGCGGCGCGATAATAACCGTGTTTAGCGCGTCGTTCAATTCGTCTGGAGACGCTATTATGCAGGGTCTGATCTTGCTCATCTCTGATCCGATGGTAGGATTTGGGTCAAATCAAAAGATCGAAAACTGTTTAACTGGACTTACGCAAAATCCCTCGTTTCCAGGGTACATCTGGGTTAGTGCCAATGGTTTTATCTGACAGAGATGTATCCGTAGATACATCGAGGGAAGAAAAACAGTTGGCAGTTGACCAGATTTGGTCTGGGGATGGGGGAGCTTTGCGTAAGTCCAGTTAACCTTCATTTCCATGTAGCCACTCTTGGTACGATGGACCATCCCATGGCAAGCCTTCGAGCCCGTCATAAACAACAGCTTCCATATCGGCAAATTCTGTAGTGGGTTTACTGTCTTTTATGGGCGCGTCTTTAATCTGAGCCGCCCAATCAGCGCGAGGATTAGCAACGCTTTTAATGGTTATCCGACCCTTGTTCGCCACTAGCTCCACATGCTGTGTCAGCCCGCTGATCATTAATAGCTGTTTGGGAAGACGCACCGCCTTGCTATTGCCAGACGTGGTAAGTTTGGTTTTGTAGGTCATAATACTTACATTGTACGTACAGAGTAAACCTATGCCAAGCACACCTACTCGTTGTTAGAGCAAGCTGTGGGCTTCGGCCGGTTCGCCCTTAGATACTGCTGATGTGGCTTTAATATGAGCCGGCACTTTTAACTTTTCTTTGCTAAAGCTAAAGCCAAAGGTACTGCCTTTGCCTTCTTCACTCCTAAAGATTATGGCTCCGCCTTGGGCGACAATGACCTTTTGGGCCATGAACAGGCCCAGGCCGGTACCATCGGGCCGGGCCTTTTTGGCATTGCCGGCCCGGTAAAATTTGCTAAACATGTGATGCTGTTCGGCCTTTGGCACACCTATGCCATCATCTACAACCGTGAATTCCACTGACTCGGGTTTCTCCACCAAGTTAACCGAAATGTGCCCGCCAGACGGGGTGTAATAAACGGCATTGTCAGCAAAGTTCATAATGACCTGGCGGATTTTGGTGTCGTCCAGCATAAGGTTCGGGAAGTCCTTGGGCTTGTTATACGTCATTTCCAGGTTGCGGGATTTAGCGGTCTCTTTTAGTTGCCGAATCTCCCCTTCGACTACATCAGCCAAGTTAGTCGGCGCCGCGTCAATTACAAACTTGCCAGTCCGCAGGCGGCTAACGTTTAGCAGATCGGCAATAAGGTAGACCATGCGCTGCGAACTGAGAAAAGCCTGATCCAGCAGCTTACGTTGTGGTTCCTGGACCTTACCGGCGTCACCCTCCAGTACCATACTGACGTAGCCTTTGACGGTAGTCAGTGGTGTACGCAGCTGGTGTGAGGCCATGCTAATGAATTCGTCCTTGGCTTCGTCTAGCTCACGGAGCTTCTGATTGGTCTTTTGCAACTGCCCCAGCACCCGCTGGTTTTCCTCAAACAACAGCTTGCTATCTACCGCCACACCGACCGCGTCGCTGAGACGCTCAATCAAGGCTTGGTCGTTGTCACGTAAACTGTCCAATTTGTCCAAAAAGCCAAACACCATCAGACCAACCTGTTTTTGCCGCACCATCAGCTTGGAGGCATACAGACTTTTGACAGGTAGGCTGGTTCGCAGCTCTGTTACTACTTCGGGAGTGGCACCGGTAGAGTGAGCCAGCTTGGCATCCGACATGGCGTCAAGATGTACAAAGCCGTGCTGATGTTCCACTTTGGCTTCTAGACTCTCTACCTCCAGGATCTTCTGCAATTCTTCGATGTCCTTGAGCACAAAATTATCTGACACACTCCAGCCGTGTAATGCCAACACGCTATGGCTCGATTCCTTTACAAAAATAGCCACCAGGGGATAGTCGGAATCCTTGATGATGGCTTGGCTAACCTGCCCACACAACACCTTGAGGGAATCGTGCGACTGCAGCACTAGGGTATCAATGGTACGCAGTAGCGACAGTGTACGGTTGGTAGAGGCCAGTTCGGCATTGCGCTTGTACATTTCCTGGCTGATATGCGCCAGGTCTTGCTCCAGCTTCTTTTTCTTGCCCAATACATGCAGGCGAGGTTTGTCCACCACTTTATTTTAACCTTTTTAGGCTAAAATGCTTAGGCTTATTTCGCTCCAATGTTTTGTGATACTATACTCGCATGAAGGACGACCAATTTGACGATTTGAAGCAATTTATTGATACAAGGATTTCACTGATCTGCAATCTAAAAATTCGTCTCCACCGGTATGGCGCATTAGTTTTGGAGTGTAGCCGGTCCATAATTTCAGCAATTAGTGTCTCAGAACCAACTACGGAACAGTTTTGTAAGCAGTAGAAGACTACATCTTTAGGCAACCCACCGTAAACTACCGCCGAATACCAGACATTAGCGTCAAGTACTATTCTTAAACTGGGCAATATTTTTCCGCCACGGTTCGCGCTGGCGGCGGTCTGCTGTAATTTCGTCAGCCACATCTTCCTCTGACTGGTAGGGTATTTTTTTACCGAGTTCTTTGCCATAATCCATAAGTTTCTTAAATTGTTCTACCTTTTCCTCATCTCGCAGATATTTAATTGCCGCGGTTCTTAGAAAGTCACTGCGGGTACCAAATTGGCTCCTAGCTACTTTGTCAATTTGGTCGGCCAATTCCTTGGGGAAAGATATATTAAATGTCTTGGTACTCATACTATTCTCATTATTAGCTTTGTACTGATATTGTATGTAAATTGTATATAGACTGTCAAGTTCAGGGCATAAGAGCCCTATGTTATTTGAGGGACTCGGGTTGCTTATCGGCTGGTAACTGTAAAACTAGTTTAGCGGCGGCTTCTTTGCATGTTTCTACGGCTATTTGGCCAAAGAGGGCCTGGATGGATTTATCCGTTTTTCAGCCCTGGGACACAAGCCGTATTTGTGGTAGCTTTTTAAAGTCTCCGTCTCGAGTTAGTAGTGGCAGGTCGTATTGGATGCAAAGCGCGCCAATCCAGATGTCATTTGCCGGTATTGGCGTTCCTCTTTTACGTAGGTATAGCCTTAGCTGCGCGTATTGTGTAGCTGTTTCTTGATCGACAGACAATGCGTGACAGCTTGGTTGACCCAAAAAGTCCTGCAAAAGTGCCAGGTTATGTCTCGATTTGCCCCCAGCGTAGGCACCGTAACTAAACTCACCAATAACGATTACTGGAACATACACTATTTCCGAAGACCGCAAACTGTTCGCTACTTGTTTGTCACCCAAAAAAAGATCAGATAATTTATTGGTATCTATCACGAAGTTCATATTGTGTGTTTATACCCAATCAGCCGAGTCAATCTGTCGTTGCTCGTGTAGCCGTTTGTCAAATTCCGAATCAGGCTGCATTTTCCCAAGCAAATGATCAAAATCTTTGTTAGTTTTAGGGCTACTGGCCGTAAGCTCGAGCGATCGTTCAAGTTGTTGAACAACAACAGCGTTGAGACTCAGCTTTTGACGCGTCGCTAAACTACGCAGTCGAGCATCAAGCTGGATAGGCAAATTACGAATTGTATATTGTGTGGTCTTCATGCTTCGAGTATAGCAAACTGCCTACAAAATGTCAAATTGCCTACACTCAGATTATTTAAGCGAACTGGGCTGCTTGTCGGCTGGTAACTGGGTAATTAATTTAGAGGCGGCTTCTTTGCATACCTCAACCGATATTTTCCCAAACAGCTCTTTGTACTGGGCATCCAATTTAGCCAAATACACTGGTGGGTGTATAATAAACTCATGAATAAAGTTGTTTATCAGTCAGTTGTTTACCAAGAAGGTAAGTACTTTGTTGCCCAGTGTCTTGATATTGATATATCTAGTTTTGGTGATACCGAGCAATTAGCTCTTAAAAATCTTCAAGAAGCACTAGAACTCTACCTGGAAGACGCCCCAACCTCTCACTCCACACCAAAAGTCAAACATCCGACCGTTCATAGCCTACATCTCCAACATGCCTAAACTGTTATCTTCGAGAGCCGTTATAAAAATTTTGCTGGCGTCGGTGAAGCATTTGATGACATCCACAAACAACTTTCTGAACGTGACAGCGAAGTTAATCAGCGGTTCACTAATCTCGAGCAAGCCGCCTAAGAAATAAACCCTAGGCAAGTTTACTTCAAAGAGCTGGGTTGTTTATCTGCGGGGAGTTGGGACATCAATTTACTGGCGGCTTCTTTGCAAACTTCTACAGAGATTTTGCCAAACAGCTCTTTGTATTGGTCAACCAGTTTGTCTATGGCTGCGGATTCATTGCCTGTTATCGAGACTTCGTGCTTATCCCAGTTAACTTTTAGGTCGCTAACCCGTTTGGCTTGCTCAATCGCCACGGGGCCAATAATGGTCTCTTGCTGGGCAATAATCTTCTCGGCTATCTGCGCGTAAATATCCATTGGTTATTCCTTATTTCTGTTAGAAATAGTTTGGTAGGCGGATCTGAAACGCAACAGAGCAATAGTCATTACGAAATATGCAAATAAGAACATAAGTTCGTTGAATCCACCCGTAACCCAAGTTTCTTGATGGACTTGGTATAAGAAGAAGAAATCGGCTAAATACTGCATGGCTAGAGCAAACAGCACCAACAGGATAACTGGCCTCATTATTCCACCGAGAAATTTACGGGAAAGCGTATAAACCAAAATAGTCAAAGATAGGTAGGCTGCTGGACCTAGCGGATACCCTAAATCAAGAAACACCGTCAACGGGTGTGTCCAGTCAGCTTCATAACCCTTCAGGAAGTAAAGATACGAAGCGGTCAATATCGCAATAGGCAGAACCGTAACTAAAGCTTTATTTGCGAAAGACTTTAGCGATGTCTTTATACTCACAGTTTTACCCAACTGCCAAACCCCGTATATATATAGAGGGATAGTACCAAAGTAACCTATATCGCCAATGGAGGGGTAAGGAACTTCTTTCTTTAGTATGAGAGTGTATAAAGAATATGATATTTGCCCGAATACTTGAGCAAACAATCCTAAAGAAAGCATAAGTATGGCGAGCCCAACAAAACTCTTTCGCCCTCCCCACGTCTTGGATATTTTTAAGCCTACAATAGCTCCGAACAACGCCATGGTACCGTAAACACCGCTAAATAATTCGCGCGAGGAGTCCGTTGGTTCTGATATAAACTGTAACAATAACCACCAGATAAAGAACACCGTAAATACGCCCATCGCTGATAGCTGTGTGTGTTTTCTAGCGAAACTCAACATAGATTATCATAACCCCTTTGTATATATTATACATACACTTTGCCCAAAAGTTATCAATAATCCAATTTGCTCAACTTGAAGCTGTGTAAGCCCGTACCCATTTCGAAAGAAGTTTTGGCTTTTAACTTTCCTTCGTTTTCTATTTGCTCTATGGGTATATATTTATTGCCGTTTACTGAATTTGTCGGTCCAAGTTTAATATTATTTGTTAGATTAACAATCCCTGAGAGTTTTAAAGAGTTTATTATTCCTTCTTTAATATCAGCAAACTCTACAATTTTTTTTACCTTTGGCTCAATCAACCCCTCTTGAAAATTGAAAACACCGAGGCTTACTGGTCCTGTTAAGTCTTGAGTTTTTAGTTTTGTCCAACCCTCGGCTTCTGCGGAATAGTTTGGCCAATCGTGCGCAGGAGACATTATTTTATAACCATAGTAACTGTTATCTAGCTCTACGAGTTGTAATCTCGTTTCATAACTTTGTGGTATTACTTTAGTACTTTGTCCTACAACACCTTTAGCCCTCAAACCGTTCATTACTTTTACCTGCATTTCTTCTAAAAGCCCTGTTTCAATGAGTTCTGCTATTACTACGTCAACATTTTGTGGTAAATCTACCTCTAAAGCATCACCGCTTAGAACTTCGATTACGTCTGTTAAATCGTTTGCCCTTATGCTCCGCTTTAGGTATTCGCTTAGCATTGGGTCAACTTCGACAGCATAGACTTTTTTAGCGCCAGCTTCTGCTGCAAAAAATGCTAAAATACCAGTACCCGACCCAACGTCTACGACAATGTCACCGTTTTTCACGGTTTCTTGGATAGCTTTTTTAAAAGCCATGGTTCTTTTTGGGTCTATAAGGCAAGCATACGTTAAATCCGAACCGGACCAGATTATACCTTCATCATTATTTTCTACCATGTATAGTATTAAGATATCATCTAAGTACAATAAATGATTAATAAATTTCCCCAATTTACTGAACTGGAGCTACAACACCGAAGTACTGTAGAGCTTATAACTACTAAATTTGAAGTTTATTCTGACTTTAATTTTACAAGTCTTTTTTGCTGGGGCACCGATGACGAGACAAAGATTGCTATACTAAACGGCAACCTAATAATTCAGTTGCCAGATTATCAAGATGGCCACTCTGTGTTTTCCATGCTTGGTATCTCCAAAGTCGATGAATCTATAAAGACACTTATGGACACCTTTGAAAGAATGACACTCGTGCCGGAAATTGTAATAGATAATATCCGACAAAAATCCAAATACATAATTTCAGAGGACAGAGACAATTTTGATTACATATATGATTTGGCTGATTTATCAAAACTTAGTGGTTACCGATATAAGAAATTAAGAAATAAAAAGAATGCTTTTTTGAAAGCTCACGAAAACCGTGACCTAAAGATTTCTACCCTAACTGAACTGGGTGCTTCTTCCCTAGATTCTTTCCGAAGCATAATGGATCTCTGGGCTAAAGAATCCGGAAAAAGTGAGGCAGATATAACATCCGAGCAAACCGCCCTGTTCAAGTTGCTTAAAAATCAAAACGAACTTGAATTGATTTTCACAGAGTTATATGTTGACGGACAGTTAGTTGCCTTTTCAATCAACGAAGTTATAGGAAGTAAAAATGCTATTTGCCACTTCGAAAAAGCCCTAAAGTCCCACCATGAATACATATATCCCTTCCTTATACATGAAGTAGCAAAGAATATGTTGGCTGCCGGGTGCAAATGGATGAACTGGGAACAAGACTTGGGGTTGGAAGGACTAAGAAAATCGAAACTTTCTTATCGTCCAGTACGTATGCTAAAAAAATACACGATTAGCCTGAAAAAATAGAATTTATATTGCGTTGGCGCAGTTTAAAAGCGTACAATAAAGTTCTATGAATGAGGATGAATTACGCGTGGCACTGAACAAGGAATTGGCTGGTTTTTTTGGAAAACTTCACCTGCGTATTGATACGGTAGAACAGAAGCTGGACAGCAAAGCTGACCGTGAACAGGTTAGCCGACTGCAAAATAGTATAGATGGTCTTGCCAAACGTATTGATACTGACGATGCCGAACGTGCGGTGGCAAATAGCCAGCTTAACCGCCATGACGGTTGGATAGGTCAGCTTACCGACTCTACGCAAACCAATTTGGTACCCGAGCAATAGTCAAAGGTTGGGGGTTAAAAGGTTCGTGTCATATGGAATGTTATCTGTTCGCAAGTTCTTTTTTTCAAGGGCTACCCTTGAAAAATGCTTCATCCCGCAAATTTCCTAAAAAAATACACCATTTCCCCCGCCCCCAAAAAGTAAGATTCCAGAGCTCAATCTTCAATTAGTATTTCACGTTTAAAAATCATTTCTTCTACTTCGTGTGTATAGTGCTCATTCCAGGGAGACACCCTGGATCAACACCCTGGATCACTGAATCAATGAAACAGATGTTGAAGGTATCGATATCCCTAAGATGTTAAGCCTGTTTAGAGCCGATTACAAGAAAGCCTTAAGCTTTTCGACTGGCACCACCAGGGCACGCGCAGGGTAGTAACGGTGGACGTTCGACCTGCCAAGATCGACCATGCCACTGCCACTAACGCCGACTTCAGAAACATAGTCGGCATGCGGAGCTTGGTCAAAGCGTCTAAAGTAGTTCTTGTCATAGCGAGTACTTGGGTCATTCAATTCACTAGTATCCTGTAAGTTGTTAATTTGAGCCATTGCTTCAGCATCAGTAGCAGTTTCAAGCTGGGTTACAGTTGTTTGTTTGTTTTTGGTTTTCATCCAAGTGGTTTGCTCGGTAGTAGTGCCTTCGGGTACGTTATAGTGCCGTGGAGCAAAGACGATACGGTAGCCCTTGCCAGTTATTTCTGGGGTACGTGGGTCATTGTGGACATCTGGTCGGATGTAAGGCTTATACTGGGTAGTAATCTTGGCTTGCAGGACTTTGGCTGTGGCTTGATCATCATCAGATGTCAGGCCTTCTGGGACAATCATCAGGTCAAAACCAGCTTCTGGGCTATCTGCCTCAGGATTGGCGGTAAAGTAGTCAACTTCCGTCTGTAGTTCAGCTATAAGGTCTTCATTGGCAAGCAGGGCTTCAACTTCAGCTTTGATGATGTTTTTGTTTGCCAGCTCAAGCTGCTGCGGTCGCTTTTCTTTACGGCCTACTTTGACAGCGGCACGACGCTCATTGGGAGTGTCTACCAAAAAACCGTAGGTCTTGTACGCAGTATCTAGTGTTTCTAGAAGAGATTCAGGAGTCAGAGTGGGAGCTTCGATGGTGGTAGTTTCGGAAACTGCGACAGTTCCGGTAGCCTCAGCTACAAGCCCAAATTGCGTAACCAACTCGGAACCAAGTACCTGTAATTCTTCAGCTGGTACTGTGCGACGTATTGCTTCGATAGCTTCAAAAGCACTCTTTGCATCCATAGCTTAACAAACTCCTTAATTTCAGTGTATTATACTACAAATTAGTTTGTGATGCAAATGTTTTGATAATCATAAAACCGCGGGGTTTCACGAGGTCACTTCTTTTTGTGGGTGTGCCTCAGCACTTTATTAAAGCGCTCTTTTCCTTGAGGGTGGTCTAGTTTGACCTTTTCGGCTTTGGCTCTGCTTTCAATTTTATCTTGCCAAGCTTTATCTTTCTTATTTTGTTTAAGTGGTTTCTTAGAACTCATACACCAAGTATATACTCCAATGAAGTAGAATTAACTACTATGGCTTAAGGGTATAATTGCCCTTGTATAGTAACTGCTCACACCCCCCCGGCCTACGCGAGCGCGGCAAGCGTAGAAAAGTAACTATAGCAACCCCAAAACAAAACATGTCTAAAACGAGTACTTATTTGTTTTGAGGTTGCTATAGGGATTGAGGGTCTCGGACACTCGAAAATGGCCAGCCACCCCGTCCACTTCATAAAAAAATACATCATTTCCCTCGCCCCAAAAACTACTTTTTGGGTACTTTTGCCAATATTAATGAAGTATATTCTTTTTTAATTAATATGCTCGTGCTTGCAATTTTCACGAGAGAGTGCAAGATTATCTTAATAAGGGAGAGTGATTAAGTGAAAGAGAGAGCAAATTGGATGGTGGTAGGTTCCGGTAACATAGGAACCGAGCTACAACGACAATTAGGGCAGGATTATGTGGCAGAGCGTTTGAGTCTCAGTCAAATGCCGAGTTACATTGTGCGATCAGCAGGTATTATTCAAACTAATGACAACAGACACGAAGTAGAACGAATTGAAGATATCCCCGAAGAATTATTTCCTGAAGTATCATTCGTTGCAATACCCTCTACGAATGACGGCGTAGCTGCAAAAGCATATATCGACCAGGCACTAGAGAGAGGTAAGATTGCGGTAACAGCAGAAAAAGGCGCAATGGCGAATCATTTCAGGGAGTTAAGAGATAAGTCAGATAATTTTACCATTTAGGCATTAACGCAACAGTTGGGGGCGGCACACGGATGTTAGAAGTTGCTCAAAATTATTTAGTTGATAGCAATAATGTCACCCAAATGCATCTTGTTCTTAATGGTACGCTCTCAGCTATTTTTAGTTCTATCGCACCTCAAGGAGGCTCAGGTATGTCGTTAGGCGCAGCAGTACACCAGGCTGTGGAGATGGGATATGCTGAACCTGGTGCTGAATCGTACATTGACGTTATCCGTGGAGAGGCCGAAGGTGATATACCTAAAAAAAACAGCCATTTTATTCAATAAGTTGGGTTTGAGTGATGACTTAATTGATTGGGGTCAACTTAAATTCGAGCTTACTGACGACCAAATTGCTGAGGCCATAGAAGAAGCAAAGATCAGACGCTTTATTGTATCCATTTACTCGAAGGGTTATCTTGAAAAGAATAGTGCCCGTTGCCCTGAGAGTGACATAATTGGTGGTTTTAATATTGATCACGCCGACTGGCGGCTTGTTGGTGGGTTCAGAAACATTGAGCGCAACCCGTTGTTTGATCCGCTTGCCAGACTCGCCGGGCCTAGTAATGGTGCGGTAATTGGTCTGGGGCCGAACGAGACCGATGGCGTGTACACAGTTAGTGGCCCGGGTGCAGGTGTGCGACCAACGGTTAACACCATGCTCGACGATTACATAAGTCGCGCCCACTTAATCAACTAGCGGAATTTGACAGTAATCCACTGAATATTTTATAATTCGAACTATGAGATTTAAGATAGGTTTTATAAAGGATTTAACTAGGTAGGTATATGGCAGTCGAACTTCTAGCACCGATGACAGATATGTTTAATGGTTCGAGATTAATGATTTTAGATTTTAGCCAAATACCGCCCGAAGCGTCTGATGAAGAAAATATTCAAAAATTTTTCAATAACGCTGAAAATGATGGAATAAACCCGAGATTACCCGAGAATCGACAAGTCTTTAATAATAGAATGCTTGGTCACACGTCAATGCGCTACCTTGTGAGCAGATATGGCGAGAATCGCAGTGAGATGTTGGCTGGATCACAAATCGCAGAAGAAGGAAGAACTTTACACATGGGCATTGATGTTTTTTCTCGTGATCTCGAGGCGGTATTTGTGCCATGTGACGGTAGGATTATTCTTGCCGATTATGAACACCAAGATCATGGGTATGGACACTACCTATTACTCGAGCCGGATGAATCAGTCAATCTGGATGTATTTTTATTTTTTGGTCATCTTTCAAAATCGTTGCCAGAACTTGGTAAAGTAAGAGCTGGACAGCAAATTGCCCAACTAGGAGACTTTACTAATGCTGAGAATGGAGGATGGTCTCGTCATTTACACCTACAAATGTGTAGAGAACTACCGCCCGAGAACGAAACCCCAATTGGTTATTCAACATCGGATAATTTTGCAATGAATAGTCATCGTTTTCCAAACCCAATGGATTATTTTACTGACTGGCATATTGCTTCTTAGCGCTCAACAATATCTTAACTATCTTAGCTAAATTGAGTTGTCTGATTTATTTCTCTTATTGCACAATTATAGACCCTTAGTCGTCGCAAACAAGTCTTCAATCGTCTCATGACGTCTAATAAGAAGGTGTGAACCATCTGGACGGACAAGAACTTCGCCGGCACGTAATTTGAAATTGTAATTGTGTGAGTTAGCCCGTGAGTGAGCGCCAGCGTCTTGAATGACCATTAAGTCGCCGGCCTCAATGGTCGTGGGTAGTTCACGCTTCTTAAACATTTTGTCGGTATTAGCACACATCGAACCGGTGACGTTCATTAGTCTGGTTGAATCATTATCTTTACCAAGTATATTTATATGATGGTAGGCCGCGCTGACCGTAGCTAGCCGAGCCATATTATTAATTGAGGTATCTACTTCCACATATGGCTCGTAGGTCTCTTGGATGTCATGCATAACCCTGGTCAACAAATAGCCGTTAGGTCCTGTAATGTATCGACCGTGTTCAGTGAGAATAGGGATGCCCATATCTCCTAATTGTGATTGCACTGCTTCACCTACAGCTGCCACATTGATTGGATTCTCGTCTGGATGATAAGCAACTCCCAAGCCACCGCCAACATTAATAAAACTAACCTCCACTCCCTGCTCTGTTAGCGCTCGATCAGCTAAGTTTTTTAATAATCGTGCTGTGTCGCGGAATGAATTCGGGTTTTTCTCATTACTGACGACCATGGTATGTAAACCAATTCGCCCCACTCCGTATTCTTTCATGTTTCGAAGCGCGGATAAAACTTGATAATCAGTTGCGCCAAATTTGGACTCTTTGGGGTTGCCAATTATGTCGTTACCTTCTTTTAGTTCACCGGGGTTATAACGAATAGCCATTGTATTGGGCAATTTCCCTAGTACTTTACGTACTTGTTCTAAGTAGGGAAATTTATCGATATTAATGAGCGAATCCATTTCTGCCGCTAGTTGGTAGTCTTCGTCTGGCGTATTATTGGAAGTATAGAAGAGTCCTTGCTCAGTAAGACCTTCCTGTTTCACCATCACTAACTCCCCCCTAGAACTGCAATCAAATCCCATATTTTCTTGATAAATTACTCGGAGTATGGCCGGTGTAGGCGTTGCTTTGACAGCAAAATAATTTCTATAATCTGGGCTCCAGCTAAAGGCATCATTGACGGCTCGTGCATTGGTTCTAATTCCCTCTTCGTCATAAACAAAAACTGGAGTTTCATATGTTTCAGCTATCTCATGAAACAAGTCAGATTGGAACGGCAAATCTTTGTTTACAGCCATGATAGTAAATTATCACAATCATTAGATTAATTAGCAAGTTTAATTAATAAAATATTTACGTATTGCAAATTCTGTCTACTGTATGGTAATATTGCCGAATGCTATCAATTGCTAGAGAGATTTCGACCGTAAACCAAAAGAAGCGCAACAAGATTAGGCCGTAGCGCTTTCTTTCTATTCAAAAAGTCCCGCGCTATGGTCCGGGACTTTTTATTTTTTAGATAAATGTAAGGAACACTAATGATGGAACTAGATCAAAATCAAGCAAATATACATGAACTTTCACTCGGTCGAAGCGTACTAGAAGCGAATGAGATTGATAATGGTAGCCCAGTTATAACTGGTAATTATATTGGGCCAGATCATAACCTACCCCTGCCCTGGCCTGAAGGAGATTGGTATCTAAGGCAAGCTTTTGTGCCGGCTGTCGGCGAGAAAGAAACCGTGATTTGTCATACCCTTATTCCAGGCCTATTAAACTATTACCGAGAAATAGGTCTAATACCTACCAGTTCCAGAATAATAGAAGTTGAGCCTAAAACACAAAGTGCTAGATTTGGCTTTCCTGGTACTGATCCGTTGGAGATACTGCGTGGCAATGTAAAGTTTGACGATACACAGGGTATAAATTACTTAATACCGACTTTTGGTGGCAAAAAAGTAGATCAACAAGCACATGAATTGGGGTTACGCACTCTTAAACGAGCAGAAAGTAGTCAGTCAAACCATAAGTCTCGTTTTAGACAAGCAGCAACCGAACATGGATTTACAATGTTGCCCGGAACTATCCTACAGACATGGGAAGAAATAGAGCCGGTAATTAACTCTTCTTGGAATACAAAATTTGGAACCTGGCTCAAATTTCCTACGGGTTCAGGTGGAGACTTAGTCGTAAAAGTTGATGAGATAACCGTTCCAGAAGATTTACGTGAAAGCGTTGCTAGATTACGAAACAACGTAGAAAAAGCTTTTTCAGAAGGTCAATTTGATGTGAGTTTTAGCCAATTTTGGCCAGATGAGTTAATTGCTCCGGAAGGATACCCTTTAGTTTTAGAGGCTGACGCCCAGAGCGTAGGTGAAATTATAGCTAATGGAAGTACTCAGTTTCTTGCTAGAAAAGTTGGTGAAGTTTCAATTATTGGACACTACAAACAAATAACTACACAGGCAGGAGAATATTTAGGCAATGAGCCGTTTGATGGTATTGGTGCAAGTGCAACAGAGCTTGCCGAGGATCAAGCCACCTTAGTGGCAAATTACAATGTTGATGAGCATGGATATTTTGGTATAGCGGCCATTGATTGGTTCTTGACAAGGGACAGCGAGGATCGACCAATGTTGTCTGTAGTGGAACTAAATTCTAGAGCAACTGCTAATACCCCTCCCGTAATCATTGCCCAAAAACTTGATGTCCCTCATTTTATAAATACTAATGTTTATACTGGCCGAAACGTCCATAATATTGATGATTTTGTTGCCATTGTTGGTGAAGATTTAGCATATGGAGATCCAATCGAAAACGGCATGGTAGTACCACAAGCTTTTCGTACACTAGTTAATAGAGAACAAAAGATAGCTTCACCTAATTTTAAAATAGCGATTTTAGGGAAAGGTTCAGATCATTGCCGCACTATAATGGGGGCGTTAAGAGAAAAAGGATTAAGATTTGAACCATAAAATTACAGATTCAAAGGACATTTATAAGCTACTAGAAGCCTTGGTGGCAATACATTCAGTATCCCCAAACGAAAATAAACTTGGTAACTATATATCAGAATATCTTCGCAATTTAGGTTTTGTTATTCAACTTGTTCCTACTGGGCTTGGTCGTAATAACATTGTGGCCACCTTTGGGTTATCAAATAAATACCTTGGATTCTATGGCCACTTAGACACTGTAATGCCTGACAGAAATTATTCTAGTGATCCATACACCATTTGGGGCACTGGAGATATGGTTCACGGTCTTGGTGTTGCTGATATGAAGGGCGGGATTAGTGCAATATTAGAACTTGCTAAAATCGCAAGTGCTAAAAACATGCCTGTGAAAATTATTCTCGGCGTTGATGAAGAGAACATTTCGGCTGGTGCACATGACCTGATTAATTCAAAAAAGCTGAAAGATATTGACTTCTTAATTTCGGCTGAAAATGGACAAGTTAAGGATCTAAACGAGCCTTACAGTGTCTGTTATGGACGCAGGGGGAGACTCGCGCTTAGAATTAAAATAGCTGGCAAGAAAGCACATGCTGCCGAATATTACAAGGCGATGAATGCCATTGAAAAAGCTTCGGTGTTGTTAATCAATCTGAATAAGATCAATTTTTCAGATAACACTAAGTTTGGTACTACAAATTTAGTTGTGCACGAAATAAACGGGAGTACAGATTCTTTTTCCGTACCCGATGAATGCACTTTTATCATATCAGCATTGACGACTCCACCCACTACACATAAAACTGTTGTGAGTAAATTAAAAATATTGGCTAAAAATCTCAATGTTTCAGCTACTATTGAACCTCTACCCAGGGCAACACCATATAGTGAAAGTTATAAAGTAAAGCAGACCAAGTTCTTGCACACCATCGAATCAAAAGTATTTAATTCAGATCGTGTTCGGCCAATATATTCTGAATCGGTTGCTGACGAAAATATTTTTGCTAATAAACTTGGTATTCCTGTGCTGAGTATCGGACCCATTGGAGGAGGTGACCACACAAAAGATGAATGGGTAAGCCTTTCATCAATCGAAAAGGTACTTGATTGTTATCAAAAGATTCTGGGTCTATATTTTGCTGTCGAGGAATAGGTGTTTGGCTCTTTTCCTTAGACCATCAGAAGCATGGATAGATACGATTTGGACTTTCCAACAGAACATGCTTAATCAGTTTTATTACCTGTTAGTATGGGCTAATGTAGTTGTCAGGCCTTTGGGTTGGAAATAAAATGACGTCTTTTATGGATGGAGAATCGGTTAAGAGCATTACTAGGCGGTCAATTCCGATACCCATACCGGCAGTTGGAGGTAATCCATATTGAAGTGCTCGGATATAATCATGGTCCATCTTCATAGCTTCCTCGTCTGTGCCACTGGTAGCTTCTTGGTCTTTAAATCGTTCATATTGAATTTTGGGGTCATTTAACTCTGTAAATGCATTGCAAAGTTCTCGTCCGGCAACGATGCCCTCAAATCGTTCAGTATAACCTTTTCTAGTACGGTGTTCGCGGGCAAGCGGTGATACTTCCACCGGATGTTCCGTGACGAAAACCGGGCCCCAAAGTTTTGACTCAGCCAGTTTTTCATATAGCTCAAGTAAAAGTTTACCTTGTCCGAAGTTCTCATCATATTCAATGTCATGCTTTTCACACATTGAGCGTAGTGTTGAAATATCTGTGTCAATCGAAACTTCATCACCGATTGCTTCACTTACCAAGGAGTCCATGGTTAATCTGGGCCATGGAGTTGATAGGTCTACTTCCTTGCCTTGATACTCAATACTAGTACTGCCATGAACGGCCAGAGCTAGATGTCCAACTAACTCCTCGGTTAGTTTCATCTGCCCTTCGAAGTCCCATCCCGCCGCATAGGCTTCCATCATGGTAAATTCTGGATTATGTCGAGTAGAAACTCCTTCGTTTCGAAATACCTTGCCTATTTCATAAACACGCTTTAACCCACCAACCACTAGACGCTTTAAGTACAACTCAGGAGCTATCCGCAGACTCAATTCCATGTCAAGTGCGTTATGGTGGGTTTCAAACGGGCGAGCCGATGCTCCGCCGTGGATTGGTTGCAAAACTGGTGTTTCTACTTCCATAAAACCTTGTTCTTCCATATAACGACGCGTTAGGGAGACGACCTGACTCCTGGTACGGAAGCGATCCATTGACTTACGATTGGTTGCTAGATCCAAATATCGCTGTCGAGCAATTGTATCTGGATCAGTTAAACCTCCACTACGCATATCCGGAAATGATTGCTGAGTTTGCGCCACTAGTACCCAATCGGTTGCGAAAACGCTCCTCTCGCCAGTCTTTGACTCGCCCAAGCTGCCATCAACAGCTACATAATCTCCTACGCCAACAGAATTAATTGATTCATGCTCGGGGGTGGTTTCGGCTGAAGAAATCACTTGTACAGATGCCGTTTCGTCATGTAGATCCATGAAAGTATAATTTTTCATCTCTCGGCGACCCAAAACTCGACCCGATACTGACACTGGAGTGCCTAATTCTAAATCGGCCAGTTCCTCAATGTGATGAGTGTCATCAAAAACATATTGCTCTTGGGGAGAAAGACGATTTTCGTAACCCATATACACCTTCCTAGTTTAAAATCTGGTACTAGTATACATTAATATTTACAATATAAATAATTTGTTACATGGCTTGCACGTCTTTGCGACCAAATAAAAATCCCCTTGGCAGAGACCACGGGGAACTGGTGGATTAGATATTCTATTGTGATTCTATGAATTCTTTATGTAGTAGTCCAATGATTGTTCTAACGTCGCCCCCCGCAACCGTTAGTGCAAGACTCGGACTTTTCTCGTGAGAAATAACTTCACGCATTGGTAAACTAGCTTCGGCTAGTATAGTTGCGACTTTACCGATTGTTCGTGTATACGTCAAAGAATTAGTTAGCTCTTGGCCAACTAGGTAAACAGCGCCTTCATCTCTTGTAATATTGACAGTGGCCTTATCTCCACTAATGGCTCGGCTTAAAATAAAATTACTAATGAGTTCAAGCTTCTCGTCAGTCACGACACTATTGAACACCAGCTTGATTCGATCTTCTCCGGTTGGAACATTAGAGATCGAGACATCCAGTTCGCCCGTCTTTGCAAGAATTGCCGAAAGATAGTTTTTGGCGTCCGCCATACCCATGTCAAATGCATCCAAAGCTACGACATTACTTTTCCCTGTTACGCCAATTATTGGATGCTCTGGATCTGATATTCTTTCGGCGACAATATGAGTACCTGGCGCATCGCGATTAAATGAGTTTCTGATCATCATTTCAACATTCAAGCGTGATGCATAAGCTATGGCATCTCCGTGAATCGGTCCATTTCTCTCAGTTATGCCATGCATTTTTTCTCGCACTTCTTCATGAGTAATTTCTGGGATAACCTTGGCTTCTTTTACCATGTCAGGATCGGCACTGAACAATCCGTCTTTGTCTGTATAGTTTTCGTTTATCCATTTACCAGGCTCTGCTACATTCAGAGCTCCAGTATATATAACGCCCGTTATGTCCGAACCACCTCTAGGTAAAACTTCGACTCGTCCGCTCCGCCGATCATAGCCAAAGAAACCCTCGGTTACGATTTGCCTGTTGGTAGAAAGAAATGGACGCAATGTGCCATTAACCGATTCAACGCTATCCGGAAGATGTAAAACATTTCCTGAGAATTTAAGATCAGTTGGGACATACAACGCACCCGTTAGTTCAGCAAATAACTTTGCGCTAATGTGCTCGCCTACCCACGCGAATCTATCGGATCGGTTTTTGGAATTTAGCAGATTACGAATATAGTCAGCGCTTTTATTAAGTACTGCACTTCCTAAACTTGCATAAACCTGTTTGGTTCTTTCAATTACGAAGTCAACTGCTTCGTTTACGCCAACTTGATCGTTACTGCCTATAGCTGTTTCAAGATCAAGCAGTTTATCGGTAATTTTAGGATTACCGTTTGTATCGCCATAGTCTTTGCCGATAGCCGAAACAACCGCTATCCTATTCTTCTCGGGATTTTCGGCAAAAATCTCTGCAATTAGTTCTGGATTTGCAACAGAGGTTCCTCCAAATTTTAGAACAGAATGTTCACCCATTGTTATTACCTCCTTTTTAAAAATTATGTGTAAAATACAAAAGAGCTCTTAGTCGGGAGCTCTTCTTGCTTTGATTCAATTATAATCTAATAAGAATAGCTCCTTCTAAAAGGTCCCTTCTTTTTTAAACTCTCCGTAACTCGAGCCATTTTGTAATATTACCAACCCAAGTTTCTATTGTCAACTTAATGAAAAGAGTTTATGGCTATAGTCCCGGGATAGATATCACAAAACTATCCTGCTAGCCTTGCTGATCGTTTGAGCTCCAGAGCCCAACACCTCTCTTAAAATAGTCGGCATCAAGAAAGTATGGACCAATCACTAAGGATGGTACCCGAGTCATTAATTTATGTAAATCGGGTTGTACCATGGTACCCATCGACACGTCATCTGGCAATAGGTTAAGAAAACCAGCAGTCATTTTCATCCCAGTTTCTCTAAAATGTGTTCTTATGGCAAACTGAGCTATTTCATCGAGTACTGGTACAGGTTCACCCCATTTGGGTTGTTCGAAACGGGCTAAAACAGCCTCGGATAAGTTTGTAGATTCTGACATCTTTTTACTCCTTAAAAGCTCTATTGTATCAATATATTTGCATACATTGGTAAAAAGTACAATAGGTTATTTGGTAACTGCTCACACCCTCAATAACGGAGGAGTAAATTAGTTTTTAGGGACTGTCCTCTAACGGATGAGCAAATTACAAATTCAGGTTCCCTTGCAGCAACTAGCCGGTCTACTTTCAAAAAATACACCATTTCCCTCGCCCCCAAGAAAGTAACCGTAGCTACTGGCTTCTAAATTCATTTGATATGATAAGCCTATGAGGGTTCTATATCATGCTTCCCCAAATAAAGATCTTATAGTAATTCGGCCGCAGAAAACGCTTTCAAGGGATGTTTACATTGGTGATTATGTTTTCGCAACTTCAGATATAAAGCTCGCTGCTATGTATCTAGCTACAAAAGGCAACGCAACCTTAATGAACATAGAGGCTGAAATACCTTATATAGTTATATGTAACAATCCTAAAGATTATATAAAAAAGGATAGAGGTGGTGCGATTTACACTGTACCCTCAACTACTTTTAAGAAGACACCTCAAGCGGGGCTGGAAAAATCTGAGCTGGTTAGCAGAGTTGCCGTAAAGCCCATAGATAGAAAAGTATATAAACTCTCTATTGATGTAATGAAAAAAATGGGAATAGTAATCTACTTCGTTGACAAGGACACATTTGATAATCTAGTGCAAGCTAAAGACGAGAATAAAATACTTACACTCCTCCAGCCTTTTACTGGTTAAGGGCGGTAAAGAGGGGTAAAGAGGATGTTCCTCTGTAGGTGTAAAATAGTGTAGGTTTTTCTTCCAGGGGTTCCCCTTGGAAAAAATATATTTTAGAATAACGAGGATCTCATCCCATCAAAGCCTGGAAATGGCTCATTGCGACAAACCTATCCGAAACAGGATGGCTATCTCAATAAGGATAAGGTAACAGTTCAATTGGCTTCAACGTTAGGTTTTTTTTATCATTTCTAATAACTACTTGAACTTGAGGTGCGAAATCTAGAAGTAGTTGTCTGCAATTGCCGCAAGGACTTATAACTTCGTATTTTGAGTCCATTTTCATAACAGCAACTATTTGCTTGAAGTCTGAGCCATCGCTTAGGGCATTATGTATAGCTATGGGTTCTGCACAGATGTCAAAGCCCTTAGTGTCTAGATGCACAGAGAGATATACTTTATTATTTGCATATAAAGCAACAGCAACGTGATGCTTGCCTTTAACGTAATGTGACTTGATATGATTTGAGGCTAGTTCTACTAGTTTGCGAACATCCATTTTATTTACCTATAAAGCACCTTACTTCGAAAGCGCAACATATTTGAACCGATCGAGTTTATCTTTAATATCTGCGTAAGTCTTTCCAGCTAGCTTTCCGCCTGCGATAAACATTTCCTGCGTTACATCTGCAAGACATACGTCTGGTGCTACGAAGGCGGTTTTTGCTTCTTCACTGTCAAATTCAAAATCTATCACGACTAATCCTTTGTGCAATCCCACAAAGACATCAACTTCAGCTTCATGGCCATTTATGGCGACTTTGTACCTGTCCTTTTCAACAGTCTTGCTACTTGTATTTTCTAGTGCAAGAAACTCGCCCTCATTAAGAGGTATTGTCATCTCAGTGTGTGCCGACGCGTCGCCTTCCGTAAGGGGTACTTTCTTTGTAATTTCGTACTTGTCGTCTTTTTTTCGTAAACGTAAACGGGGATGAATTCCAGGCGAGTCAGGTATGTATATATCCCTCAGGCGAGTCGGAGTTACGCCATTTATCTCTGCAGGCAGGCTAGCGGCTAGATATGTAAGTTCTTGTTCTATAGATTCAACTTGGGTTGACATGAAGCTCTCCTGCAGGTTTAATTATTTTCTCTAAATATGTATAATTATGATTATTATATCAGTAACGGAGCTTATAGGTAGTATATGAAGAGCTTAAATATAATTGTGGTCGGCCTTGGACAGCAGAGCCTTGAGGATCATTTACCTGCAATCCGCAAGAGTAAGTACTACAATCTCATTGGTATATCAGATACAGATACGCCTGTCATGGACCGTACCGCTAAAGAGTATGGTGTGCGGTGTGCTAATGGCGTCTCTGATCTGCTAGAAAAGCTTGAAGAGAAACCTGACGTAGCACTAATAGCAGTACCACACAAAGAATACCCGTGCCGGCACCGACTTCAACAACGATATCACCGGGTTTTACAACTTTTTGAATAGCTTTTCGAAACGCCTCTGTTCTTTCGACATCCAGCAGACAGGCATAAGGATAATCAGTATTTGACCAAATAATCTGTTCTTCTTGTTGACTCATTGATTAGCTGCCTTTCTTTTTTGCTATAGTAGCAAAGCTCGTCATTCTTTACTAAATTTCAGAGATTTATATTTTATAGACAAGAGCAAAAATTAGAGTAG
>Ga0163152_10000288_pt1 | contig 91089 bp, 87 predicted proteins | sample OliLakLV19MP8IB2_FD_148635 | JGI IMG/M metagenome (GOLD analysis project Ga0163152, IMG submission 148635) | Freshwater microbial mat bacterial communities from Lake Vanda, McMurdo Dry Valleys, Antarctica - Oligotrophic Lake LV.19.MP8.IB-2 | ecosystem: Environmental > Aquatic > Freshwater >...
CCTCCAAAAAGCCTCAACCCGCGCCCCGCCCCCGCTGGCGTCGGCGGGCAGAGGCGCGGCCGGAGGAGATTTTGGACGCGGCGCTGGCTGAGTTCACCGAGCGCGGCTTCGAGGCGGCGCGGATGGAGGACATCGCCAAGGCCGCCGGCATCTCGAAGGCGGCGATCTATCTCTATTTCCCGTCCAAGATGGCGGTGCTCGAGGCGCTGATCGAAGCCAAGGTCGCGCCGCTGGCGAACCAGGCGCAGGCGCTCGCGGCCGCCGGCTTGGCCGATCCGCTGATGGCGCTGCGCATGCTGGCTACCGCCGCCGCGCACCGGATGGCAGATCCCAAAGTGCTCGCGGTGCCGCGGCTGGTGATCTCGATCTCCGGGCGCTTTCCCGAGATCGCCGACTATTACCGGACGCATGTCGTCACCAAAGCGCGCGCGGCGCTGGAGAGCTTGATCGACGCCGGCAAAGCCAAGGGCGTCATCCGCGACGTCGACACCAAAGCAGCGACGCGCGCTTTCGTCGGTCCGCTCTTCTTCGAGGCGATGTGGACGCATGTCTTGCGGGGTGAAACCGCTCTCGGTGATCCGCAAAAACTGATCGAACAACAGTTCGACATCCTGCTGAACGGGCTGGAGCGACGCGCATGAAGCGCAGCATCATACTTTCACTGGCTTTGCTCGGCGCCGCGTGCGGGCGCAGCGCGTCGGATACGATGCAAGGCTATGGCGAGGCCGACTACATTTATCTCGCCAGCCAAGACTCAGGCGTCATCGGCGAACTCTATGTGCGCGAAGGAGATGCGGTCGAAGCCGGCGCGCCGGTGTTTGCGCTTGATCCCGAGCGGCTTTCGCTTAGCGCCGAGAGCGCCGGCGCGCAAAGTGCAGCGGCATCCGCCGCCATCCGCACCGCCGCCGCGCAAGCCGTGCTGGCGCAATCAAACTTCGCGCGCGGCCAAGAATTGTTTGAGCGCGGCTTCTATCCGCGCGCGCGCTTGGACTCAGACCGCGCCGCGCGCGACGCCGCCAACGCACAACTTGCGCAAGCCCGCCGTGAAGCCGGCGCGGCTGGCGCTGCATCGGGCTTGGCGCGGCAGCGCGTGCGCGATCTCGATAGCCAAGCGCCCGCCGCCGGCACAATCGAACAAGTGTTTCTGCGCCCAGGCGAGGTCGCCGCCGCGGGGCAGCCGATCGTAGCGCTGTTGACGCCGGAAAACATGAAGGTGCGCTTCTTCGCGCCGGAGGCCCTACTCTCTCGGCTCAGCGTGGGCGCCCAAGTGTTGGTGAGTTGCGATGGCTGCGCCGAGGCGTTGCCGGCGCATGTGAGCTTCATCGCCAGCGAACCGCAATTCACGCCGCCGGTGATCTACTCGCTCGATCAGCGCGAAAAGCTCGTCTTCCTGGTCGAAGCGCGGCTCGATGCGCCGGGGCCGATCCGGCCCGGCATGCCCGTGGACGTGCGGCTGGCGGGCGATGAGTGACATCGTCATCGACGTGCGCGGGCTCACCAAGAGCTATGGCGGGCGCAAAGTGGTCGATGATTTCGATCTCACAGTGCCGCGTGGCGCGATCTACGGCTTTCTTGGCCCCAACGGCTCAGGCAAGACAACGACCATGCGCATGGTCTGCGGTCTGCTGAAGCCGGAGAGTGGTGCAGGCAGCGTGCTTGGCTTCGACGTTTTGAACGAGAGCCTGAAGATCAAAGAACGCGTCGGCTACATGACGCAAAAATTTTCGCTCTACGAAGATCTATCGATCCGCGAAAATCTCGAATTCATCGCCCGCCTCTACGGCCTCGATCGCCGCGACGAACGCGTCGATGCGGCGCTTGAGGATTTGGGGCTCAGCGAACGCCAAGAGCAGCTCGCTGGCAAACTCTCCGGCGGCTGGAAACAGCGCCTAGCGCTGGCGGCGTGCATGATCCACGAGCCGGAAGTGCTGCTGCTTGATGAGCCCACGGCTGGCGTCGATCCGAAAGCGCGGCGCGATTTCTGGGACGCGATCCGGCGCTATTCGGCGCAAGGCGTCACCACGCTCGTCTCCACGCACTACATGGACGAAGCCGTGCAGTGCGATTCCATTGCTTATATCGCCCACGGCAAGAAGCTTCTCGATGCGCCAACGGCGGAGATCCCGAAGCAAGTTGGCCTTTTCGGATGGCGCATCGCCGGGCGCCCGCTCCTGCAAGCGCAACAATTGTTAGAGGCCGCGCCCGGCGCCGATATTGTCGCGCGCTTCGGCGCGGAGATTCACGCATGCAGCAAGGATGCAGCGGCGTTGGAGCGCGCCGTGCGCGCGGTGAAAGAAGCACAGCCGCACGTCGTGATCGAACCGATCGAAGCCGGCTTCGAGGAGATTTTCATCTACCTCATGTCTGGCGCGCTGGATAATTTTCAATGAGAGCTGTCCGGACCGCGGGTCTTCAGACCCGCATCGCAACGCTCACGTGCGGACCTGAAGGTCCGCGTTCCGGGAGAGGGAGATGAAACTCCCCTCGCTCACCGCTTTGCTAGATCTCTCCTGGTCGCGCGTGTTTGCCGTGTTCTTGAAAGAGCTGGTGCAGATGCGGCGTGACCGGCCGACATTTGCGATCATGATCATGATGCCGATCATGCAACTCGTTTTGTTCGGTTACGCCATCAACACCGACCCGCGCCACCTCCCCGCCGTCATCGAGATGCGCGAAGACGGGCCGATGACGCGCGCGTTTCTCGCCTCGCTGCAAGCGTCCACGTTTATCGACATCATCGATATCGCTTACACATCCGCCGAGGCCGAAACGGCGTTGCGTTCGGGGCAAGCAACCTACCTCATTTCTATTCCTGAAGGCTTCGAACGCCGGCTCGTGCGTGGCGAGCGGCCGCAAATTTTGATCGCTGCCGATGCGAGCGACCCCGTCGCCTCCTCCGGAGCGATCAGCGCCATCGAGCGCATCGCGCAATCGGCGTTCGCGCCGGAGTTCCAAGGCCCGCTCAACTTCCTCGCCCGCGCGCCGCCGCCGTACGAGATCGTCGTCCATCGCCGCTACAATCCGGCCGGTATTTCCGCCTTCAACATCGTGCCGGCTCTGCTCGGCGTCATTCTCACCATGACCATGGTAATGATCACGTCGATCGCGCTCACGCGCGAAACCGAACGCGGCACGATGGAGAATTTGCTCGCTACGCCGGTGCGGCCACTGGAAGTCATGATCGGCAAGACCACGCCCTATATCGGCGTCGGCGCCATTCAGGTGGCCATCGTCCTCGTCGTGGCGATGCTGCTGTTCCGCATTCCGTTCACCGGCTCGTTCTTGGCGTTTCTGATCGCGGTCACGCTCTTCATCTTCGCCAACCTGATGCTCGGCTACCTGATCTCCACCGCCGCGCGCACGCAGATGCAGGCGATGCAGATGACGTTCTTCATCTTCCTGCCGTCGATCCTACTTTCGGGCTTCATGTTTCCGTTCCGCGCCATGCCGGGCTGGGCGCAAGCGATCGGCGAATGCCTGCCGATCACGCATTTCCTACGCATAGTGCTTGAGATCGTGCTGAAAGGCGCGGGTCTGGGCGACGTGCTGAACGATCTGTGGCCGCTGGCGCTTATCTTGATTGTGCTGGCGAGCCTGGCGCTGCTGCGCTTCCGGCGAACCTTGGACTAGTTTCGGGGACTAGTTGCGCGCTTGCCGGCTCTCGGCCTGCTCATCCATCACGGACACCGCCGCAAACAATTCCGCGCGCACGTCGTCAGCGGCGCCTTGGCGCGCCAGCAGCGTCAACCGCTCCATGATCTCAAGCACCTCGGCAAGCCCGCGCGGCGATGAGCCCACGGTGATGACGCCCGGCATAAGCTCCGGCTCACGCCATTCGTCGCGCGCAACCAAAAGCTCGTGCAGTTTTTCGCCGGGACGCAGGCCGGTGAAGGTGATGCCGATATCTTCGTCCGGCCGCAGGCCTTCAAGACGGATCACTTCGCGCGCCAGCTCCACCACGGACAGCGCCTCGCCCATCTCGATCACGAAGGCCGCGCCGCGTTGTTCGGCGTGGCGGAGGCCAACCGTCGCCGCTTGCAACAAAGCATCGGCGGCTTGCGGGATGGTGAGGAAAAAGCGCGTCACGTCCGCATCGGTGACCGTGAGCGGCCCGCCGGCGGCAAGCTGCGCTTCGAAGATCGGCGACACCGATCCGGTAGAACCCAGCACGTTGCCGAGCCGCACCGGGATCGCACGGCGCTCGCCGCGGCGATCGAGCGCTTGGCAATAGATCTCGCCCAAGCGCTTCGATGCACCCATGACACCCGACGGCTCGACCGCTTTGTCGGTCGACACGAAAATCAGATCGGCGCCCACCGCGTGCGCGGCTTCGGCGACGTGGCGCAGACCGGAAACGTTAGTCTGCACACCCTCGCACGGAAACGCCTCGACGATCGGCACCTGCTTCAGCGCCGCGGCATGAAACACGATCTCCGGTCGCTCAGCCGCAAACCAGCGCTGCATCGAAGCGGCGTCGCGGATGTCGGCGAGTGCGAGTGTCGCGTCTCTCAGATCGAGACCGATGCGATAGAGATTGAATTCGGAGCTATCGAGCAAGGTCAGCCGCGCCGGCGACAATGAAGCGATGCGGCGCGCGAGTTCAGCGCCGATGGAGCCGCCGCCGCCGGTGATCAGCACGCGCTTGCCTTCGATCATGTTTTGGATGCGGGCCCAATCGACGGCGCCGAGTGGGCGGCCGAGCAGATCGTCCAAACGCACGCGGCGAGGCGCGCCGTTCTCGATCAGCATAAGCTTCATGCGCGCTTGCGCGACGCGTTCCAGGATCGCGCGGGCCGTGGCCCCGTCTTCCGGCGGCTCAGCTAGAATCAGCGCTTGCGCATCCGGTGCGGCGACATTGAGCGCCTGCCACATTGGCGCGCGCGCGACGACCGGAAGGTCGGTCTCTCCCGCGCCGACCAGGGCTGCGCCAATCACTTGGACACCATGCCAGCGGGGCGCCAGCGCATGCGCTGTGCGCACGGCTTCCGCATTGCCCATGATCACTGCTTTGAGCGGCATACGACCCGACCCCGACGATGCTTAAGCCCTTAGACGCGCTCGAGTTGCACTGTCCACCTTACAGCCCAGGTTCCTACACAAGGTTTATCAGTTTAACGCAAACGTACGGATCTTCCGTCGCATTGCCAGATAACCAGGCTTTTCCATGTACGGTGACGGACAAAGATCACACTTTATGACGGGTGTGTGATGAAGGCGCCGCCTAGCGAGGCAAAGGCGCCCTGTTGTTTGCCGCCGCGACCTCAAGCGGTTGATCCAACGCAGCGCCACTGATTCGGAACTCGCCGCCGGCGGCCTTGACCAGCGCGCAGCCAGCCGCAACGTCCCAGATCATCGATCCGGATTCGCGATAAGCCTCGGCGCGGCCGGCGGCGACATAGGCCAAGGCCGACGCCGCCGATCCGATCATCCGGACTTTGCGCCAGGTCGAGAGCCGCGCCTCGAAAAGCTTCATCGACTCCGGACTGGCGCGGGAGGGAACCCCGGTTTGCAGAATGCCGCTGGCCGGATCGGCGATCTCGGAAACGCGGATCGGCGCCCCGTTGAGCCAAGCGCCTTCGCCGACCAGGCCGGTGAAGCGCTCGCCCAGCAGGAAGCAATCGACCACGCCAAGCACTGGCTCGCCGTGATCAAGCAGCGCAATCGAAACGGCGCAATGCGGATAGCCGCGCAGATAGTTCACGCTGCCGTCGAGCGGGTCGATGGCCCAGACGAAGCGGTCGCCCCGCTCCTGCGCCCGCACCCAACCGGCTTCCTCCGAGATGATCGGATAGGACGAGGCTTTGCCGATGGCGTCGAGGATCAACGCTTCGGCGTGTTTGTCGGCGTCGATCTTCACCTCGCGCCCATGCTCGGACTCGATAACGGCCCAGCCAACGCGGTTGGCCAGCAGCGCGGCGCTGGCTTCCACCGCCGCAGCTTCGGCAATCGCTAAAAGGTCTCGAAGATCGCTCACCTCTGCCTGATAGCCCGGCCTTTGCGCTTGGAGAAGCGCGCTATCCGCGCTTTAACGGCGCGGGGAGCTGGCGATGGATGGCGGACAGGCCAAAACGCCGATTGGTTCAGGCCGCCCCGCGGTGAAACCGCCGCAGGGCATGAACGCGGCTGCGCTCGATAAGCGCCTCCACCTCAAGCGCCGCGCCCGCGAGGACGCCGCCCGCAATCTGCCGCGTCAAGATGACGACACCCTTTCCGCTACCGAGCAAGCGATCGTGGAAACCGTCGGCGCCGAACGTGCGCGCGTGGATGAACAGCGGCTGGACGCCCGCGCCGACGCGGAACGCCGGCTCCGTGCGCTTGCACCCACGCCGCAGGATTTCTCAGGCCCCGCGCTCGATGCGCGCTTGGCGCTGAAGCAGACGGCCGGCCGGATTGCCCATGACTGGGCTGAGGCCGTCGCCCGCGCCGCGCAAGGCCGCACCGATCTCGACGCCTTCAAGCGCGCCAACGAACTGCGCCGCGCTGCGGTTTATCCGCGCTCGACGCTATTGCAGACCGGGCTGTTGTTCTGCGCGGCGGTGTTCGAAGCGCTGTTTAGCGCCGCTTTGTTCGCCGAGGACGATGCGCGCGGGTTGTTGGGCGGGGCGATCACGGCTGTCGGCCTCTCCGGCGCGAACGTGACCTTGGGTTATCTCGGAGGATTCTTGGGCTTGCGCTATCTGCAGCACCGCAAACTTCACATTAAAGCCGCAGGCGCGGCGGCGTTCGGCGCAATGACGTTGCTTGCACTCATGCTCAACCTCTTCGCCGCCGATTGGCGCGATCAGCTGGCGGCGCTTGCAGGGCGCCAACTCGATATGGGCTCGGACGCGAGCTTTCATCTTTGGTCGCTGCTGCAACTCGACTCGCCGCAATCGATCATTCTGCTGATGCTCGGCGCTGGCGTCTGGGTGTTTGCGGCGCTCAAAGGCTATTCCGGCTTCGACGATCCGTATCCCGATTACGGCAAGATGGACCGCGCCGCGCGCGAGGCGAGCGACGCGCTTTCCGATTTCCGCGCCGAAGCGCGGCTCGAGCTGGAGGCGCCGATCAACGCCGCACGCACAGCGCTCGCCGCGCGTATGGAAAAAATGCGCGCTGAATTTGAAGCGATGCTGAAAGCCTTCGACACCGCCGCGCACAAAATGGAAGCGCTCGATCTCAAAGCCCGCGCGCTCGATCAAGCCGCCGCCGACGCAATCCATCTCTACCGCCAGGAAAACGCCGCCGCGCGTACGACGCCCGCGCCCGGCTATTTCGGCTCGCCCCCGCCCGCCGCAGGCCCCACGCTCGATGCGCTCGGCGGCGCCGCCGCCATGGTCGATGAAGCGCGCGCGCGGCTTGCGGAAGCATTGGTGCAATCGTCCGCGGCGCTTGAAGGCTTACTGGCAGAGCTCGATCAAACGACGACGAAGCTCGATCAAGGGCAGACCGGATGAGACGCGGCCGCGGCGCCGGCGCGCGCAATGTGCTGGGCGTTGTGCTGATTGCTGCCGCGGTTTTGGTGCTCGGCGGTTTGGCTGGCGCATCGTTTCTGTTGCGCGCGCCGCCAACCGATGCGGAAACCCTCTGCCGCACCGACGAACCGCTCGACGCGCACACGATTATCTTGGTCGATGCAACCGATCGCTTGGAGACGCGCCATCGCCGCAAGCTGCGCGCCGTGTTGGCGCAAGAACGCGCGCGGCTTGGCCAGTATGATCGCCTCACCATCATGCGGATCAATGTGCGCCGGCCGCAGGAGCCATCGATCCTGTTCTCGAAATGCCTGCCGCGGCCGCCCGAGCAGACTAATCCGCTGTTTGAGAACGCGCGCCTCACGCAACAACGCTGGGACGAGGATTTCGCGGCAGCGCTCGAAAGCGCTTTGCGCAGCGCGGGCGCCAGCGGGCCCGCGCGTGCTTCACCGATCGTGGCGGGCGTGCGCGCCGTCGCGGCTGACCCGGAGTTTGGGCCGGAGATCGCGCGGCGGCGACTGATCCTCGTCTCCGATCTGCTGGAGCACGATCCACAAGGCTTCTCGCTTTATGTTTCGGGTGCGAACTATGCGGACTGGCGGCAGCGTGCGCCCAGCGGCGCGCCTGACCTCGCCCGGGTGGATTTGCGCGTTGTTCCCATCGATCGCCCCGACCACGCGGCGCAACAGGCCGCAGCGCTTGAAGTTTTCTGGCCGGCCTTCTTCGACGCGGCTGATGTCCAATCGGTAAGCATCGATCCGGCGCCTTAATCGGCCCGGCGCCTTCGCTTGCCGCCGACTCACGCTAGATTTTGTCCGTCGGCATCAGATGGGGCGTGCATGAACACCTTTAATTGGCAGGGCGCGAGCGGCCGCTGGTACGAGTTCGAAATTGCCCGCGCGGCGCGCGCCTGGGACCCGCTCGGCGGCGTCTACATGTTCGTGAAGCCGCATGATCAGCCGACGCACGATTGGGGCGGCCCGATCGCGCTGTTCCTGGCGAAGACCGAAGATTTCTCCCGCTCGCTTGCGCGCCACGAGATGTGGGCCGCGGCCGAGAACCTCGGCGCCAAGGAAATCCATCTCTTGGTGGTGAAGGATCCCGCCGCGCGCGAGCGCGTCGAGAAAGACATCCTCGAAGCCCAGCGCCCGATCCTCAATCGCAACATGCTGCGGCGCGTGGCTTAAGGGACCGCGCGTCTTCAGACGCGCATGCGGGCCTGAAGGCCCGCGTTCCTAAACCCGCGCCGCGACCGCAGCGTCCGGCGCATCGCTGAACACGCCATCGACGCCGGCCGCATAAAACGCGCGCAACTCAGCTTCGAAGTCGCCGTGCTGGCGCATGTAGTCCGGCGCACTTGCATCGCCGCGGCGGAGTTCGGCGGGGAGGAAATAGTTCTCCGGCCGCATCGTCCACGGATGCACGACGAAGCCCGCCGCGTGCGCGCGTGACACCAAGTCCGTCGCCAGCACTGAACGGCCCGACGCGTCGCGCGGGATCACCAGCACTTTCTCCACGCCAAGCCCCATCACGCCGCGGTCACGCATCGCGCGCATGCCGTCTTCGCTCAGCATGTCAGCATAAGTCGTTTCGCGCCGATCCCACGGACCGCCGGAGGCCGAGAGCAATTGCACGCACTGCCAGCGGATCGAAGACATGCGCGCCAGCGTTTCGATCGCGCCGGTCTCGAAGCATTGCACGAACATGCGATCGGCGACGGCCTGTCCGCCAGCCGATTGTACGACGCCGACAAGCGCCGCGACTGCATCAAGCCCCTGCTCGCGCAGAAACGTCGGATGTTTCAGCTCCGGATAGATGCCGACACCGGCTTCGCGCGAGAGCGCCAGCGCTTCTTCGAACGTCGGCACCTCTTCCTGGCCGTCATAAGCCATGTTGGCGGGGCGCAACTGCGGCAACCGCTCCTTGGCGCGCAGCGTTTTCAGCTCCGCCAGCGTGAAATCTTCGACCCACCAGCCGGTCGCAGTTTCACCATCGACCGTTTTCTCCGTCCGGCGATCGGCAAACTCGGCGCGCATGGCGACATCCGTTGTGCCGGAAATTTCGTTCTCGTGACGGCAGACGAGCACACCGTCGCGCGTCATCACCAGATCGGGCTCGATGAAATCCGCACCTTGCTGGATCGCCAAGCGATACGCCGCGAGCGTATGCTCCGGCCGATACGCACTGGCGCCGCGATGGGCGATCACGATCGGGCGGATTGCGCTGCTTTCACCCATGCTCGCACATCCAGCTAAAGCGGCCCCGCCAATCAGAACGTCGCGCCGCCTCATAGGCGCTCGTCCTGCGGCGCGAGCTTGGTCATGGAGAGGCCGACGAACAGGATCGACGCCGCAAACAGAAGCGACCAGGCGCCGAACGTGGCGTCGAGTGTCGGATCGATATTCGGCAGAGTGGTCGCAAACTCGTGCGTCATGAAGCCGTTGAGGAAAAGCGACGGCAGGGCCACGCCGATCGCGGCTTCGCCTTCATCGCCCCGCGCTTCCTTCAAGAGCCGAAGCAGCACAAGCGCGGCCAGCACGCCGATCACTGGCGCGGAGAGAAACGCCATCATGCGGCCGTCCGGCAGAAAGAAATACTGCCCGCCAAAACGGAACGCGGCGGCGACGGCGAGCCACAGCAAAAAGCCCAGCCCCATTGCGCGAATGATCATGCGTCAGTCCCCTTCAATGCGAACAATTTATCGACCACCAGCGCCAGTTTTCCTTCGCTGACCGGGCAGGCAATCGTCTCCGCCGCCGTCATGCGCAGATAATCCGCCACGTCGGCGCGTGTCTTGCCTTGAGTCAACATCGCCACGACCGGCGGCACGTAATCGTCGTATTCGTCTTCCGGCACGCCGCAGCCGATCGGATCCCAATCGCGCCACAGAATGGCGCGCACGCTGCGGAAATTGACGGTCACGTCTTCAGCAGCTCCCGCGAGATGATCACCCGCATGATCTCGTTGGTGCCTTCCAAAATACGGTGCACGCGCAGATCGCGCACGATGCGTTCGACTTCGTAATCGGCGAGATAGCCGTAGCCGCCATGCAGCTGCAGCGCTTGGTCAGCCACCTTGAACGCGGTGTCGGTGACGAAACGCTTGGCCATGGCGCAGAACTTGGTCGCGTCCGGCGCTTTCGCGTCGAGCTTGGACGCCGCTTGGTGCAGCAGCGCGCGCGAGGCGGCCAGATTGGTCGCCATGTCAGCCAGCGTAAACTGTGTGTTCTGGAAATCGGCGATGCGTTTGCCGAACTGCTTGCGCTCCTGCACGTATTGCATCGCGCGATCGAATGCATCTTGCGCGCCGCCCAACGCACACGCGGCGATATTCAAGCGCCCGCCATCGAGCCCCTTCATCGCATACTTGAAACCCTCTCCTTCCGGACCAACGCGATTTTCGACCGGCACGCGGCAATCTTCGAAATTCACGATCGCCGTGGGCTGGGCGCGCCAACCCATTTTGTCTTCCGCCTTGCCGAACGAGAGCCCAGCGGCGCCGTTCTCGACCAAAATTGTGGAGACGCCCTTCGGACCGTCTTCACCGGTGCGGCACATCAGGACGTAAAGATCGGAGAAGCCGGCGCCGGAGATGAACGCTTTCGAGCCGTTGATCACATATTGCGAATTGCCGTCGGCCTTGGCCGTCGTGCGCAGCGCGGCGGCGTCGGAGCCCGAGCCGGGCTCAGTCAAGCAATAGGACGCGATCTTGTTCATCTGCGTCAGCTGCGGCAGCCATTGCGCGCGCTGCTCTTCGGCGCCGAAACTATCGATCATCCAGGCGCACATATTGTGGATCGACAAAAACGCCGCCGTCGCCACACAGCCGCGCGAGAGCTCTTCGAAGATGAGCGCCGCATCGAGGCGGGTCAGCCCGGAGCCGCCGTGCTCCTCTTTTACATAGATGCCGGCAAAGCCCAGCTGCGCCAATTCTTCCAGCACGCCGCGGTCGAGGCCTTCCTCTTCCCAGCGCGCCGCATTGGGTCTGAGCCGCTCCATCGCGAAAGCGCGGGCGGTGTCGACGATCATGTCCTGGTCTTCGGTGAGCGCCATCGTTTCCTCTTTTCCGGCCTTATAGCCCGCCCCTGCCCGGCTGCCACCGCGACGTGGGGAACCAGCGCTTCCGTCCAGTGTTTTCAACGCCGCCGACTGCTTCCTCCGGGGCGGTCGGGGCCGACGGCGCCGGGTCGGTTCGCCCGCCCGCGCCGCTTTTTTGGAACCGTGTCCTAAAGCGCGCGTTCACCCTTCCGGCGGCGATCCAAAAGATCGCCGGGCTTAGGAGAGAATTGAATGTTGAAATCTGTTTTGGCCGCCGCTGCCGCGATGAGCTTTCTGACGCTGGGTGCATGCACGCAAGAAACGCGCATCGAAGACGATTCGAGCGCAGAACAAGCGCTTGAGGACGCAGGCAACGATCTCGAACGCGCCGCCGACGACGCTGGCGATGCGATCGAAGAAGCCGGCGAAGACACTGGCGAAGCCGTGGAAGACGCCACCGACGGCAATCCGCGCACCTAATCAAGTTCACTGCAGGAGAGAGAAAATGAGATCAGTTCTAGCGATTGCCGCCGCTGCCGCGCTGTTAAGCGTTGCCGCTTGTGGCCAAGGCCCGAATGAAGAAGCCGGCGAAGCCGCCGATTCCGCATACGAACAGTCCACCACGGGCGACGTGGACCCGGGCCAAGGCCCGATGGAAGAAGCCGGCGAAGCGGCCGACGAAGCCGCTGACGGCGCTGACCCGATCCCGGGCGACGCCACGACGGGCGGCGCTCCGCCGGCCACGCCGTAACACACGACAAACGGTTATTGCCGTTGAACTCCCCGCGGGCCAAAAGGCGCGCGGGGAGTTTTCGTGTTCGGACGCACATGGCCACCGGCGCTGGTGTTGACGCTGGCGATCGTCGCCGGCGCGTCGATGGACGCCACAATTAAATTCCTGACTGAGACCAATCACGTGCTGCTGGTGGCGTTCGGGCGCTATTTGTTCGGCGCGCTCTTTTCATTCGCGATTTACTGGCGCGCCGGGCGCCCCGCCATCAGCGCCGAGATGTGGCGCGCACACGGATTGCGCGGGTTCGTGATCGCGACTTGCGCCGTCACCTTTTTCTGGGCGCTTTCGGTTCTGCCGCTGGCGGAAGCGGTGACGCTGTCTTTCATCTATCCTCTGCTGGCGCCGTACGTGGCGGCGCTCATTCTCAAGGAACGCATCCGACCAACGAGCCTGATCTGCGCCGCCATTGGCTTTGCCGGCGTTATCGTCGCCATGCAGGGCGCGCCGAGCGAAGCGGAATCGCCGCAGCACGATCTTGGCGTCATCGCCGTTCTGGTGTCGGCGGCGTTCTTCTCCATCGCCATGGTGCTCTTGCGCGAACGCGCGCAGAAAGACGGCGCGCCGATCGTCGGGCTGATGACGAGCCTGTTTCCAGGCCTCATTCTGCTTGTCCCGACGATCGCATTCGCGACGCCGCCCGCCATGGAGACGTGGCCGTACTTCCTGTTGCTCGGGGCGCTGGCGGCGGTGTTTATGTATTTGATGGCGCGCGCCTACGCCCGCGCCGAGGCGCAACAACTGGCGCCGATCCACTATACCGAACTGATCTGGGCGACTTTGATCGGATTTCTCATTTTCCAAGAAGTCCCGCGCGTGGAAATCTATGCCGGCGCAACGCTGATCGTCACCGCGTGCCTGTGGGCGGCGTGGGACGAACGGCGTCTGACCGCGCTGAAACCGGAGCTGCATCCATGACCAATCCCGCCGACACCATGCCCTTCGCAAAGCTGATGGGCGTCAACGTCACTGAAGCAAGCGCCGACAAGATCGTCGGCGAACTCTTGGTGCGCGAAGATCTCTGCACGGCGGGCGGCATTCTGCACGGCGGCGCGATCATGGCGTTCGCGGATTCGCTCGGCGCCGTTGGCGGCTTCATGGCGCTACCGCAAGGCGCTGTCGGCACCACCACGATCGAGAGCAAAACGAACTTCCTCGGCGGTGCGAAAGCCGGCGTCAGCGTGCGCGGCGAAACTACGCCCGTACATCGCGGCCGCACCACCAGTGTATGGCAGACCAACATCGCCACGACCGACGGCAAGCCGGTGGCGCTCGTCACGCAGACGCAAATGGTGCTCTGGCCACGCTAGCTATTGCCCACAAACTTACGGATTGTTCAGGGAGCTTATGTGCAGCGCGGGTCGCTTTACTACCTGAGTGCGGCGCTTTAAGACTGCAGACGATCCATAGGGAGGGCGCGCATGTCTAAGTCGAACAAACTTCTGGCTCTGTCCGGCGCGCTCGCCGCCGGCATGATCGCATCGCCAGCTGCAGCCGAGGGATGGTATGGCGGCGGATTTGTCGGCCTCGCCTCGGTGGATGATGTTGAGTTAGATGGCACAGGCGACCTCGAGTTCGACAACGAGTTCACCTTCGGCGGTTTCGTTGGCAAACAATTCGGCGAGAACCTGCGGGTCGAAGGCGAACTTTCGTATTTGGGCGCCAGCCCCGATTGTATCGGCAAATGTTCAACTGTCGATTTTGACGTGAGCGTGCTGACCATCCTCGGCAATGTCTGGGTAGACATCCCCGTCGGCAATTCGTTTACACCCTATGTCGGCGGCGGCGTGGGATATGGAAGCGTCGAAATCGATACTGACGGTCTCGGCAGCGAAGATGATTCTGGCCTCGCTTATCAAGTCGGATTTGGCGTGCGGCTCGGAGAGAGCCGCGCCTTTGACGTAGGCTATCGCTACCGCGCCGTGAGCGTCGAACTTGAAGACTTTAGCGGCGACGATGTGGACGCCACCGCACACGTCTTCCAAGTCGGCTGGACCGGTCGCTTTTAACGGCCAATCGCGAGCTGGACACGCGCGTCACGCGCGTCCAGCTCCAACACCCCATCATCGGCCAGTATGGGCGGCGTTCCGGCAGGAGCGCCGGTGCTTCGAATAAATGCCTTGATGGCAATGTCCTCAGCGGCGCCCGCGACTTGTAGCGGCGTCATTTGCGGAATCGTCGCGCACAGCCAAGCCATGTCATCGGCGCTTTGGTCAGCCGTAAGCAGCGCTTGGCTCGGCCGCCGATTGCTCTGCGGCGCCTGCGCCTTGGGCTGCGGTTCAGGATTGATGTCGCCGGCCAAATAGCGCGGGAAGACGTCCGTCAGCAGCGCTGATCCCGCTTTTACCAGATGCATGTAGTAGGCGCTTAAGTTGCGGTCCTCCGGATAGCGGACTGCGACTTGTGCGATGATGCCGCCTTGGTCGAACGCATCGCTCACAACATGCAGCGTCATGCCGCCAAAGCGATCGATGGTTCGGTCCCATAACATGTTGAAGGTCGGCCAGCGGCCGCGATAAGCGGGCAATAACGACGGGTGCAGATTGACGACGCGCCCGGGAAACGCCGCCAGCAGCGTGCGCGGGATAAGGTCCAAAAAAAGCGCGCTGATCACTACATCGGCGCCGACGGCCGCAGCTTCAGTGTTCGCTTCAGCCCATGTCGACAATCGCGGCACAGCGCGCACCGGCACTCCAGCGCGCTCGGCGAGCCCGTGCATGGACACGCCGGGCGCCCGCGCCGCCAGAGCTTCATCTTGCACAAAATCAGGCGTGTCGCGCAGCCGCTCCGGATACCAAAACCCGGCGATGCTGTGTCCCGCCAGCTGCCAGCCGCGTGCGATGCCGCTGCTGACGACGCCTGGCGCGCCGAGAAAAAGCGCACGGAGCTTCAAGCCGCCCCCTGCACGCGCTTCGCCACGTCGTCCGCCCGCCTGCCCGTCACTTCGACCATATGATCGAACGACGCTTCGAACGTCGCCAGGCCTTGGGTCAGCGAGCGCAGTTCGATGATGAAGTTCTGCCGCTCGGCGTGCGGCAGATACACATCGACCTTGTCCCAACCGGGCCAGCCTTCGCGCGGCTCGAAGCCGAGGATTTGGCCATTGTGGCTCGACACCGCCGAGTTGATTTTCGGCGTGCCCGAGCTTGGCGTGTAAATGGTCAACTTCTCGATCGGCTCAAGCAGCACCGAACCACACTGGCCCATCGCCTCCTGCATGCCGATGCGCCCGGCTTGCTGGAACGAGTGCTCGCTTGAATCGACCGAGTGGAACGAGCCGTCGATCAGCGTGACGGCGACATCGACGACCGGAAATCCGATCGCGCCTTTGCTCATCGCGTCTTTCACGCCGGCTTCAACCGCCGGGATCCATTGGCGCGGGATGGCGCCGCCGGTGATCTTGTCAACGAACTCGAAGCCCTTGCCACGCGGCAGCGGTTCGACCTGGATGACGCAATCGCCGAACTGGCCGTGACCGCCTGTCTGCTTCTTGTGACGCCCGCGCACCTCCGCTTTTTTGCGGATACTTTCCTTGTACGGCGTCGAGGGCGGCGCTGTGGCGACATCGACATTGAAGCGCGCCTTCAGCCGGTCGATGACCGTACGCAAATGCGGCTCGCCTTGGCCTTGCAGCAGGATTTCGTGCGTCGTCTGGTCGTGCACGATGTCGAGTCCGGCATCTTCATCGGCCAGCTTCTGCAGCGCGCCGGAGAGGCGCACGTCGTCCTTGCGATCCTTGGTCGCGATGGCGAGCTGATAGACGGGAAAGCGCTTCTTGCGCGCGATCCTGATCGCCTGGCTCTGCCCCAGCGCATCGCCCGCCGCCACCGGATCGAGCTTGCCAATCGCGACAACATCGCCTTCCGGCGCGCTCGACACCTTCTTCGTCTGCGCGCCCTGCACCGCAAACAGCGCCCCGGGTCGCGCCGTCGAGCCATCGCTCAACGTGACTTGGTCGGAATCAGTGAGCTTGCCGCCAAACACGCGCGCATAAGCGAGCTTGCCCGCCTGCCCCGCGTGCGAAATTTTCATCACGTAGGCGCCGCCACCGGAGAGACCCAAGCGCTGCGCCGCAAAGCTGGGCGCCGGCGTATCGTGGCGGAACGCCTTCAACAACCGTCGTATCCCGTGACCCTGCGCGGTCGAGCCGAAGAACACCGGCACGATCAGGCTCTCGCGCATTTCGCGCACCAGATCGGCAAACACGACGTCACGATCCGGCGTCATATCGGAGAGCAATTGCTCCATCAGCGTGTCATCGAAATCGGCCAGCTGTTCCATCATATGGAAGCGCGCTTCGGTTTCGCGCTCGGCCAAATCCTTCGGGATATCGATCACCTTCGACGGTTTGCCCGGCCCGTACTGAAATGCGCGCTCCAACGCCAGATCGACGTAGCCGGCGACCTTCTCATCCTTCCAGATCGGGATTTGCCGCGCCACCAGCGGCACGCTCGACACCGGCTGTAGCGCTTCCAGCAAATCGCGGATGCGGCCGCGCGCGCTGTCAATCTTGTTGATGAAAATGGCGTGCGGGATGTTTAGCTCTTCCAGCGTCTTCAGGAACGGCTGCAGCAGCAGCGCTTTGTCCGGATCGCTGTCAGCCACCACGATCGCCATGTCGGCGGCCGGCAGCGCGAAATCTGCGTCGGCCAGGAAATCGACCGCCCCGGGCGTGTCGATCAACGCGTAATGGTCGCCCATGAAATCGATGGCGGTGAATTGGGTTTCGGTCGATTGGCCCGCCGCGTTCGGGACTGCGCCCGAACCGCCCGAAGCGGCGGATGCCAGAGCCTGTGTCAACGCCGTCTTGCCCGCTCCGGTCGGACCGACGACGGCTATAGCCCTCACGACGTTTGCTGATTTGCTTTCAGGCATGGCGCTGCCTCCCTTATTGTCCCCGTTTGGGGTCGGGCGGCGCCAGCGGCTGGCGCCGCTTCTCGCTTATGCGCAGCCAGTTTCTGACCGCGCCTCACTGTTTCATGGCCGCATCGAACGCGCAACGGGCAAGCCCCGGGGCGCGTATCGAAAGTAGGCAATGTTTATGGGCGGCTGCCCGCGCGGGCCGCGGGCGCAATCAACGCAGCGCCAAGTCAGACTGGCGCGAATTCCGCCGCCAGCGCCAGGGCGCGCTCGTCCTCGTCCAGCTTCAGTTCAAACGATGAGCAACAGCGCGCGCAGAAAGCAACGTCGCCGACAACGGTGCGGAACGTGGAGCGTCGCCTCTGCAATGGCGTCTGGCAGGTCGGGCAAGGCTCGCCAATTTTCTTCTCGAGCATGGCAGAACTCCGAGCGCCTTCACATTACTGCGTTAATGCTGAACAGAACCTTTCACGCGGTGTTCTGTCAGCATGTAACGACCAGGATGCCGCCAAGGTCCACGCAAGACGCGCGTCCACAGATTTGTGATCGCGCACCCGCCCTCACGGCGAATTATGACGAAGACTCTGCGCGTTCGCGGCGACGCACCATCACCTAAACGACCTACGACCGCTTAGACCGCCGCTTCTTCGGCGCCGTCTTCGGCAGCGCCAGCGTATGCGCCGCCTTGAGCGCGGAGTGGACCAGCGCTTCGTCGGCTTGGCTCAAGTCGCAATAGGAAATGCCCATGCGACCCCAGCCGCCAGGGAGCGGCTCGATGACGCCCGGCGCCTGTTCGCGGAAGAATTCCTGCGTCGCGTTATCGAACATCAAGTTCACGCGCGGCGCGTCGGGTGTCACCGTCGCGAAAATCTTGCGCTTGGTGCGGAACGCCGGGCGATCAACGTGCACCACCTCGCTCGCGCCTTCGAGTGCGAGAGCCAGTTTGCGGACGCGGGCTTTGGCGACGGCCATGGCGCTTTCTATGGACCGTCGGCGTCCCGCCGGCAAACGCAGTGCTGGCCGGCGAGACGCCGGCAGTCCATAGAGTACGGCGGAGGATCACCCATGCGCGCTTCTTTGATTGCCATCGCCGCGAGCCTTGCGTTGAGCGCCTGCAGCTTCGCCGCCGCGCCAAGCAGCGAGAGCGAAACGCCCGCGCCAGCCGCCGTCACCCTCACCGCCTCGGGCGAGGCGACAGTGCTGCAAGCAATGCCGTTCGAAGAAAACATGGAATGGGCCGCGTCCGTCACGCAGGTCGATTTCCTGGAGAACCAGGGCGAGAGCGGCGGCGTCAAACTGTTTGGCCTCGCGGGCGGCGATCCGGCGATGAACGGCCTCTACACCCAGATCGCTTTCTATCAGAGCGGCGGCGATGGCTGGCTGGTCTTCCGCATCGGCGACTTTCTCAATTATCGCGTGCTCTCGGATGCGCCAGGGCGTGTCGATCTTGAAATCCAGGAGAGCACGATGAATGCCGAAACCAGCGAGATCGGCAGTCAGACGCGCCATCTCATCGTCACCTGGACGCGCGGCCCCGACGGCGCGGCGCCGGACGCGATAGAAGTGACGCCGGCGAACGCGAGCTAGCGTGCGCGTGCAGCGCTCAACCGCTGACGTTCAACATCGTCGGCCGACGCCGCAGCCGGCCAGATCGGCGTTGGCAGAGCGGCGAGCGCTGGCTTGGCGAACAGATAGCCCTGCATCAGCTCGACGCCGAGGTCGCGCAGCACGTCGAACTCGCCGACAGTCTCGACGCCTTCGCAGATCGGCGTGACGCCAAGCTCCCGCAGCATGCTCAGCGTGTTGCGCACGATGGTTTGCTTCACGCTGCTCTTATCGAGGCCGCGAATGAGGTCCATGTCGAGCTTGACCAAGTCGGGCTGGAACGCGGAGAGCAGACCGAGGCCGGCATAGCCGGCGCCGAAATCGTCAATCGCGGTCTTAAAGCCCATCGACCGGTAGGTGCGGAAAATATTGAGCACGTGCGCCGAATCCAGGCGCTCCACCTCGGTGAACTCGAACACGATATTCTGCAGCGGGAATTTCGTCCGCATGGCGGCGGCCAGCGTCAGCCGAATGCAGGCGCGCGGCTCGTAGACGGCGTTGGGCAGGAAGTTAATCGAAAGCAGCGCGCCATCGTCAGCCAGCTTCAGGTCAGCGGCCAGCTCGATCGCCTTGACGCGGCAGTTCTGATCGAAGGCGTAGCGGTTCTCGTCGGACACGCGCGCCAGCACGGAACCCGCGCCCTCGCCGTCCACGCCGCGCACCAGCGCTTCGTGCGCAAACACGGTTTGCGTGCTCACATTCACGATCGGCTGAAACGCCATCGTGATCGGAAGATCAAACGCCGCGCCATCGCGGCAGCCATTGCAAGTCGCGGCCATGGAAGCCCACCAATATTGTTTAGTGGGGTCTTCCTACACGTTTAGGTTAAATGAACCGTCTACGCGTGTATAACTGGCGCGGCAGCATTGGCTACCGCATCAGCCCAGCCAGACCGGCCGCTTGAACGGCTTGCCCAAATCCTTCGCCACCGCCTCGTGCGTGATCGCGCCCTCATAGACGTTGAGACCATTTGCCAAGTGCGGATCGTCGATCAGCGCCTGTTTGTAGCCCTTGTTGGCGAGCGCGAGCGCGAACGGGAGCGTGGCGTTGTTGAGCGCGAACGCGCTCGTACGCGACACGGCGCCCGGCATGTTGGCGACGCAATAGTGGATGACACCGTCGACCGTGAACACCGGATCAGAGTGTGTGGTCGGCTTCGAGGTTTCGAAGCAACCGCCTTGGTCGATCGAGATATCGACCAAAACCGAGCCCGGCTGCATCGTCTTCAGCATCGGCTTGGTGATCAGCTTCGGCGCCGCCGCGCCCGCCACCAAAACCGCGCCAACAACGACGTCCGCATGCTTGATCGCTTCCGCGATTGCGGCGCTAGTTGAATACACCGTCTCAAGCCGGCCATCGAATTCGCGGTCGAGTTCTTCGAGGCGCGCCAAATTCTTGTCGAACACAACGACACGCGCGCGCATGCCGACGGCGATTTGCGCGGCGTTGTAGCCAGAGACGCCAGCGCCAAGAATGACGACATCAGCCGGGCGCACACCGGGCACGCCACCCATCAGCACGCCGCGTCCGCCATGGGCTTTTTCGAGGTAGTGCGCGCCAACTTGGATCGCCATGCGGCCGGCGACTTCCGACATTGGCTTCAAAAGCGGCAAGCGGCCGTTCGCATCCGTCACCGTTTCGTATGCAATGCAGGTCGCGCCGGATTTCATCAGCCCTTCGGCTTGCTCGGGATCGGGCGCGAGGTGGAGATAGGTGAAGAGCGTGTGCTTGGGCGTCAGGCGCGCGATCTCGACCGCTTGCGGCTCCTTCACCTTCACGATCATGTCGGCTTCCGCGAACACCGCGTCGGCGTTCGGGAGAATCTTCACGCCCACCTTTTCGTAGACGCTATCCGGAGCGCCGATGCCTTCGCCGGCTTTGGTCTCCAGAAACACATCATGCCCGTAGCGCACCAATTCGGCCGCGCTCTCGGGCGTCAGGCCGACGCGATACTCATGGACCTTGATTTCCTTCGGGCAGCCGACGCGCATGGGAGTCCTCCTCTGGACGCCGAAATATCCCAAATCGCGTGCATATTCTTGGATATTTAGCTATCCTTGTCGCATTCCACGCTCATTTCCAAGCGCCAGGAGCCTCATGCCGGCAAATTCTCCCGTCCAGCTCGACGACTTCGACCATAAAATCCTGATCGAACTCGAACGCGACGGCGTGCTCACCGCGGCGGCGTTGGCGGAGCGCATCGGCCTCTCCCCCTCCGCCTGCCACCGCCGCGTCAAAGCGATGGAGGCCGCAGGCGTCATCGAGGGCTATGCGGCGATCCTCTCGGAGAAAGCGCTCGGCCGCAGCGCGACCGTGTTCGTCGCGGTAACGCTCGAAAACCAGCGCAGCGAAACCATGGCCGCCTTCGAACGCGCCGTCGCCAAATGCCGCGAAGTGCAGGACTGCCACCTGATGACCGGCGAAAGCGACTACCTCCTCCGCATCGTCATCGCCGACGACGACCGCTACGAGCGCGTCCACCAAGAAACGCTCTCACGGCTGCCGGGTGTGCGAAGGCTGGTGAGTAATTTCACAATCCGCACCGTGTTCCGACGCGCTGCGAGCGTGGCGCACTAGAGGAAGCTGCGTCCCTTCTCCTTAACCAGGAGAAGGGACGCCAACTCGGACACCATTGCGAACTGGCCCAACGTGGCTTTGCCCGGGCGAGGACGCTTGCGCTCGGCAACGGCATCGCGACAATCGCGTCAAAAGAGGAAACGCCAATGTCCGAACCCGTCGTCATCCCAGTCCCACCAGAATGGGCCAAGCGCGCTTACGTCGATGACGTGAAGTATCGCGCCATGCATGCGTCTGCCTCGGCTGATCCCGAAGCATTCTGGGGCGTGCATGGGCAGCGGCTCGATTGGATAAAGCCGTATACCAAAGTCAAACAAACAAGCTTCAACGAAGCTGACTTCCATATCCGCTGGTACGAAGACGGCGTCCTCAACGTCGCCGCCAATTGCATCGATCGCCACCTTGAAGAGCGGGGCGACCAAGTGGCGATCATTTGGGAAGGCGACGATCCCGAACACGCAGCGCGCATCACCTATCGCCAACTCCACGCCGAAGTCTGCCGCTTCGCCAACGTGCTGAAGAAGCACAACGTCAAGAAGGGCGATCGCGTCACCATCTATATGCCGATGATTCCAGAGGCGGCGTACGCCATGCTGGCCTGCGCGCGCATCGGCGCCATCCACTCCGTCGTCTTCGGCGGCTTCAGCCCGGAAAGCCTCGCCAGCCGCATCAAGGATTGCGATTCACGCGTCGTCATCACCGCCGACGAAGGCGTGCGCGGCGGCAAGATCATTCCGCTCAAACAGAATGTCGATGAAGCACTCGAACACGCGCATGTGACGACCGACGTATCCGCCGTGCTCGTCGTCACCCGCACCGGCGCCGGCGTGCCGATGAAAGAAGGCCGCGATTTCGTTTACGAGGACGAAGCCGCCAGCGTCTCCGCCGAGTGCGCGCCCGAGCCAATGAACGCGGAGGATCCACTCTTCATCCTTTACACCTCAGGCTCGACCGGCAAACCCAAAGGCGTGCTGCACACCACCGGCGGCTATCTCGTATACGCTTCGATGACGCATCACTACGTCTTCGACTATCACCCCGGCGATATCTATTGGTGCACCGCTGATGTGGGCTGGGTCACTGGCCACTCCTACATCGTCTATGGCCCGCTCGCGAACGGCGCGACGACGCTAATCTTCGAAGGCGTGCCGAACTATCCGACCACGTCGCGCTTCTGGGAGGTGGTCGACAAGCACAAAGTCAACATCTTCTACACCGCCCCCACCGCCATTCGCGCGTTGATGCGCGACGGCGAGGCGCCGGTGCAACGCACATCGCGCGCAAGCTTGCGCCTGATCGGCACTGTCGGCGAGCCGATCAATCCGGAAGCCTGGCTTTGGTATTATCGCACGGTGGGTGACAGCCGTTGCCCAGTTGTCGACACCTGGTGGCAAACCGAAACCGGCGCAGCGCTAATCACCAATCTCCCCGGCGCCACCGCGATGAAGCCCGGCAGCGCCACGCGGCCGTTCTTCGGCATCAAGCCCGCGCTCGTCGATGACAAAGGCGCCTTCCTCGAAGGCGCAACGAGCGGCAATCTTGTTTTGCTGGACTCGTGGCCGGGCCAAATGCGCACCGTCTACGGCGATCACCAGCGCTTCTTCGACACGTACTTCCGCACCTATCCCGGCACATACTTCACCGGCGACGGCTGCCGGCGCGACGAGGACGGCTATTACTGGATCACAGGCCGCGTCGATGACGTGCTCAATGTCAGCGGCCACCGCATCGGCACGGCGGAGATTGAAAGCGCGCTGGTGGCTGACACGAAAGTCGCCGAAGCCGCCGTCGTCGGCTATCCGCACGACATTAAGGGCCAGGGCATCTACTGCTTCGTGACCTTGAAGCAAGGCATTGAGCCAAGCGAAGAGCTGAAGCGTGAACTGGTGCAATATGTCCGCCACGAAATCGGCCCGACGGCGACGCCCGACATCATCCAATGGGCGCCCGGCCTGCCGAAGACGCGCAGCGGCAAAATCATGCGCCGCATCCTGCGCAAGATCGCCGAGAACGACCTCAGCAATCTCGGCGACACCAGCACCCTCGCCGATCCGAGCGTCGTGGACGACCTAGTGGCGAACCGCGGCGGATGAAGCGTCCCCGTTCGCCATCGCGTTTGGCGTGCGCGGGTTGAAGGCTTCGGCGCGGGCGCGGGCTTGTTCGAGGTGCACCGCGGATAGCTCGGCGCCCAGTTGCGCGACGCGCTCTTGCGCCGCCGCATCGCCTTGGTTTGCGGCGAGCGTGAACCAGAACAGCGCCTCGGCCATGTCGGCGCTGACGCCGCGGCCCTGTTGATAGAGGACGCCCAAATTGTATTGACTGTCGGCAAGGCCAAACTCCGCCGCTTGCCTGAACCAGCGAAACGCCGCCGCGTCGTCCAGCGCCACGGCCTCGCCGCGCGCGAAATAGAAGCCAAGATCGTGCATGGCGCGCACATTACCGGCGCCCGCCGCGCGCTCGGTCCATTGCCGCGCGCTGACGATATCCTGCGCGACGCCGTCGCCACTCTCATACAATTTCGCCAGGCGGTACTGCGCCAGCGGAAAACCGGCCTCAGCCGTGCGCCGCAACAGCACGACACCTCGCGAATCGCCCTGCGCCAGCAGAGCGATCGCATCGGCGTAGTCTTCCTGAAGCGTGGCGAACGGTCCTTGCGGCGCACCGATCGCCACCGGCGCGGCAATCATAGGCTCGGCGGTAGCCGCATTGGCGTCTTGCTCACGCGACGCCCACACCGTCACCAAGCCGAGCGCGTAGGCCGCCGCAATCACCCCGGTGAAACGCAGCATAATCGGCGATTGGCCGCCGCCCCGGTGACGCTGCTGCGCAATACGCCGCGCCTCCACTTCGCCCAAGGCACGTTTGCGCGCCTTTTCGACATAAGCGCGCTCGCGTTCGCTTAAGCTATCCGCAGCCGGCGCCGGCGCGGGCGTCGGCGGCGCAACCGGTTCAGGCGCCACCGCGACCACTGGCGCCGCTTCCGTCGCGGGCGCGCGCTCGCGCCGCCGCTTGGCTTTTTGGCGGACGATTTCGCGTCCGCTTAGCGCGCAGGCGAGCGCCTCGATCGCCAGTGCATGCTTTGATTTCGGCGCATCGGCGCAGAGCAAACGCCGGTTCGTCTCCGCCGCGCTATAGGCTTCTGGATCAAACGCAAACGTCACCGTCGGCGCCACGCCCACGGATTCGGCGAAATCCTTCAGCGCAATCTCCGGCCGCTTCGGCATGCCGACCATCGACAGGGCCAAGGTCGGCTCACCCCGCCCGGCACGCGTTTCGCGCAAGAGCTTCACCAGATTGGCGGTATTGCGCAGGCTGGCAAGATCGGGACTGGCGACCAATACGATCTCATCAGCGCTAAACAGAGCCTGCTTCACCCACGGTGTCCAAGCATGCGGCAAGTCGAGCACCACGTAAGCACTGGTGCGGCGTAGGCGCGCCAGCATCGCGTCAACTCGGCTCGCATCGAGCGTCAAACCCATTTGCGGATTGGCGGGCGATGCAGCCAACAGCAATCGGCTCGAGGGTCTCGCCAGCACACGATCAAGCGTGGCGTCGTCGGTTTCAGCGCCCATGAGATCAGTGACGTAGCCTTGTGGCTCGATCTGTAGGCTCGCCGCCGCCGCGCCAAAGCCGATGTCGAGGTCAACCAGCGCGCTGGGCGCATCGCAGCGCTCGGCGATCGTCCAGGCGATGTTTTGCGCAAGCGTAGAGGCGCCAACGCCGCCGCGCGCGCCCATCACGGCGATAATGCGCGAGCGATCAACGTGCTCGAACGCGGCGCAAACGGCCTGGGCCAAGTCGTTGGCATGCACCGGCGCCATCAAGTAAGCGCCGACGCCGCGTTGGGTGAGCGCGCGCAGCACGCCAATATCGTTGACCGCACCAATCACGATCAGCTTGACCTCGATGTTGAGACGCTCACGCAGACGATCGACGCCCTGCAGCATTTCCGCGCCGCTCAGCGTCGTGTCGACAATGACGAGGTCTGGCCGTGCGCCACCATCCAGAGCGGCGCATGCGCCATCGAGGCCGCCGCGTTCGACCTCGATGTCGGCGCGCGCCAGGCGCTTGTCCTCCGCAAAAGCGGCGAACATATCGCTACTCTCGCTTCGGTCCCAACTCGCCAGCACCACGATCGGCGGCGTCGGCACATCCACTTTTCGCTCAGGCGCCGACGTCAACGGCGCGTCCGCCCTCGCCCCGAGGCGCGACGGCGGCTTTGGCGCTGGCGTCTCGATTGGCGTGATCAACTCAATCACCGGCAGCGCGCGCGCCGCGGCGAGATGGGCGACGCCGAAGCTTTCTTCCAGTTCGTCAGGCGCATCGAATGGGGCGTCGGCTTCGATGAATTCATCGTCGAACTCTTCGGTGAGGCCCAGAATATCGTCGTCGTCCGGCACATCGAAGGGTGGCGGCTCGCATTCCGCGATGAGCGATAACCCATCGTTCGCCACGTCCGCGACAGCTTCCACCTGATCCGGCGGCGACGCCTCGTCGTTGGCCGCGACCTCTGGCGCATATCGGCGCGCGCGCACGCGCAGTCGCGCCTTCCGTGCTCCGGCTTTCAAATATTGTGTGCGCAAGTGCCAACCCGTCCGCAAACCCACGGATAAATTTGTGGGGAACCTGTTGCGAACCAATTAGCAAGCATCGCTAACGGCGATTGACCACGTTAGGCGCTGACGCGATCCAATTCCGCTACATCGTCGGCGCTCAGCGAGACGTTGAGCGCGCCCATCAGCTCGACCACTTGATCGACGCGCGTGGCGCTTGCGATCGGCGCGGCGATCGCGGGCTTGGCCATGATCCACGCCAACGCGACCTGCGCTGGCGTTGCTTTGTGGCGTTCGCCAATCGCATCGAGGGCGGCAAGCACGGCAGGCCCCTTGCCTTCCATGTATTTATCCATGCGCCCGCCGCGTATGCTTTTGCTTTTGTCGTCAGCGCTCCGGTATTTGCCGGTGAGGTAGCCACTCGCTAGGCCATAATACGGCAAGAGCGACACGCCCTCACGCGCGCAGAGCGGCATCAGCTCGACCTCGATCTCGCGATTGAGCAGATGGTACTCCGGCTGCTGCGCATCGAAGCGCGCCTTGCCGCTGGCCTTGCTCGCCGCCAAGCCTTCCGCAAATCGGCCAGGCTTGAAGTTCGACGCGCCGACCGCCCGGACCTTGCCGGCCTTCACCAAATCATCGAGCGCCGCGATATATTCCTCCGCCGGCGTCGCTTCATCGTCGCGGTGCAGCCAATAGAGATCGATCGTCTCGATGCCGAGCCGCGCCAGCGAATCCTCGCACGCGGCGATGATATTCTCGCGCTTGATGCCCAGCCGCTTCGGCCACATGCCCACCTTGGTGCCGATCATCACCCGATCGCGCTTGCCGCTGTTTTTCAGCCAAGCGCCGATGACACGCTCGCTCTCGCCGCCCTCATGCCCCGGCGCCCAAGCCGAGTAGATATCCGCCGTATCGATGGCGTCGCCGCCATGATCGACGAAGGCATCCAGGATCGCAAACGACGCCGCTTCGTCGGCGGTCCAGCCAAACACATTGCCGCCCAGCATTAGCGGCGTGATCTCAATGCCGCTTCGGCCAATTTCTCGCTTGCTCTGCATGTGATCCCTCTCGCGCTCTACATAGGGCGAGCGCGGGAGCAAGCAAAAGAAAAGAGCCGCGGCCAGGACGACCGCGGCTCAAGAAGCGCTCTGGGAGAGCGATTGTTAGAAGTCGACGGAGAGCGTTAGGCCCACTTCGCGGCGATCGCCGATATAGCCATCGACATTGGGGCTGGTGGCGCTGTTCTGGTAAACCGAGTTGAACAACACCTGATAGTATTCGGTGTCGCCGCAATTGCGGCACCAGAGCGCGAGATCCCAGCCGGCGGCGTGGGCGAGGCCCATACGGAAGTTGATCAGCTCATAGGCCTCCTGCTCTTTGTCCGGCCCTTGCGCGGAGCTTGTGCTGCGGTCGCTGCCATAGAAGCCGTTGAGGCTGAAATAGCCTTCGAGGTTCGACGTGAGGTCCCACGAATAGGCCATGCCCAACGAACCCGACCAGACCGGCGCGTTGGTGAAGTGCAGCCCGGTGAGATTGATCGGCGGGTTCGGCAAGCTCTGCGTCAGCAGAGCGCCTGCGCCATACTCGGTGTCGGCATAGGTGACGCCAGCGGTGAAGACGAGATCCTCGACCGGCTCCCAATAGCTTTCCAGCTCAACGCCGCGCGTGCGCGCTTCCGGCATCGTCTCAACAATGAAGGCAAGCCCTGTGAACGAAAGGATTTGCAGATTTTCGAAGTCGGTATTGAACGCCGTCAGGTTGAGGCCAAGGCTATTGTTGAACCATTGCGACTTCATGCCGATCTCGTAATTGTCCGAGAACTCAGCGTCGAAGGTCGGATCGGCCACCGGCTGCGGCCCGGTCAGCGGCGTCACCACCGTGGCGGAAGTGCGATCGAGATTGATGCCGCCAGCTTTGTAGCCGCGTGAGTAGGACGCATAGACCATCAGGTCGGGCGTGAACTCGTATTGCACGTTGAACGTGCCGGTGAGCGCGGTGTCGTCCACTTCAGCCGTGAAGTCATTCACCAGGCCCAGGAAGGGCGGCAGCGAGTTATTGTCGGTGAGCGCGACGGTGTTATCGACGGTGTTGTCGCCGGTGCCTTCCTTATGGTCGTCGATATAGCGCAGGCCGAGCGTGGTGCTGAAGCGATCGGTCAGCGCCCATGTGCCTTGCGCGAACACCGACCAGCTGCGCGCCGAGACATCGAATATGCCTTCTGACCCCTCACCCGCGATGACTAGGTTCGGGTTGAAGTTGGTGTCGCCGATGAAGCTTGTCGTGATCGACGCCGGCTGAGAGCCCGTGGCGTTGAAGCAGGTCGGCGCCGCATTGCCAGTGAACAGGCCGCACAGATACCGGCCAGTATCCTCGCCGAACTCAAGCCGCGTGAACGCGTTGACGTCTTCCTCGCTATAGAACGCGCCGGCTAGCCATTGCAGGCGACCACTCTCGCCGACGAGGCGGATCTCGTTGGAGATCGTCTGATAGCCTTCAGTGGCGGAGCCATTGAGCAGATCAGCGCCGGTGAAATCGGTGTCACCGGCATTGGCGCGATTGTAGTCGCGATAGGCAGTGATGTTCGTGAGCGTGACTGACGGCGAGAGATCCCAGTTCAGTTCGCCGGAGACGCCGAAATCCTCGGCGCTGTTGCGCGGATCGCCGTTGAGCGCGTTGCTGTCGAAACTGCCTGCCGCCGTGAGCGAGCGACCGGCATTAGTTTCGATGATGTTGATGGTTGCGGCGCGGGCGCCGGCGTGGCGTGCACGCACGGCGGTGTTGCCGTTATTGTTGATCTCGCTGTAGTCGACGATCAGCCGGAAGTTGGCTTCGGAATTCATATCCCAAAGCGCTTGGCCGCGCGCGAACCAGCGATCCATGTCCTGATTGTGTACGCCGGTGTTGCGGTTCTCGATAAAGCCTTCGCGGGCATCGGCCGCGGCGGTGAAGCGCAGCGCCAGATTTTCAGCGACCGGCAGGTTGATGTAACCCGTCATGCCCAATACGTCGGGGTCGCCGAAGCTCATCGAGCCGCCACCCGAAACGCCGGCAAAATCAGGCGCGCGAGTAATAATGCTGAGCGCGCCCGCTGAGGTGTTTTTGCCAAACAACGTCGATTGCGGGCCGCGTAAAACTTCAATGCGTTCGACATCGGTCAGCTGACCCAAGGCCATGCCGCTGCGATTGCGATAAACGCCGTCGATGAACACGCCCACCGCACCTTCCAGGCCGGCATTGTTGCCGGTGGTGCCGACGCCGCGAATGCGGATGGTGGCGTCAGACGCCGCGCTGCCCGTCGTGTTCACGAACAAGCTCGGCGTGACGATCTGCAGATCGCTGACATCGCTGATATTGGCTTCTTCGAGTTGCTCGGCGTTGAAGGCGTTGATGGCGATCGGCACGTCTTGGATCGCCTGTTCGCGCCGCTGCGCCGTCACGATGATCTCGTCGCGCTCCTCTTGCGCAAGAGCCTGCTCGGCCCCCGCCAATGCCCCGGTGATTGCCCCAAACGCCAGAAGCGCCGTCCGGCCGACCGTGCGCGCCAGCCCGGGCTTCCGCCCCGCCTTGTTTTCCATTGCATTTTCCTCCCGCGCGGCGGCTTCAGCCACCCTCATTCCGGCATTTTAGAAGATACCGTATGTTCTAATACGACTCGGGAGCAGAACCTGGTCAAGCGAATAAGGGCAATTTCTGCCCTTGGACGCAGCGAAAGGTGCCATTTTTGGAAGGAATGGTGTGCGTACCGCAACACCTAGGCCGCCATAAGGTGCGGCATCCGCCTGGATATTATCAGGCCGGCGGCGGGCGGAAAAAGCCGAACAGGACAGTTGAGCCGTAATAGCGGCCAGCCGCCCCCTGCCCCAGCCGCTCAGCCCAGCGGCGCAAATCGTAGGCGTTGTTGATCGTCGACATCAGCACTTGGCTGGCGATCATCGGGTCAACCGCCCGGATCGTGCCCTCGCTGACGCCGTCTGCGATGAGGCCCGCGAAACGCCGCGCCATGCGGTCGGAGCGTTCGATGACGCGGTGGCGGCGCACGTCCGGCGGCAGCGCCTGCAACGCAGTCGTGCGCAGCAGCGGGAAGTCGCTGAAGAACTGACGATCGATCAGAAGCGCGGTCGCCGAGGTCAGCGCGCTCCAAGCGTCTTCACCCGCCGCGATCGCCGCCGCCTGCACGCGCGACACACGATCGTAGGAGCGCTCGAAGCATTCAACGACGAGATCGTCCTTCGCTTCGAGATGGTGATAAAAACTGCCCTTCGTCACTTGCAGCGTCGCAGCGATCCGCTCAACGGACGCGCCGCGATAGCCGAGATCGTTGATCAGCCGCGTCGCCGCGCGCAGAAACGCCTCGGCGCCGACGTCATCCTGGCCGTCATCCACGTTGAGATTGGCCGGTCGCCACAAAGCAGCGTCAGGCGCGAGGCCCTTGTCGAAAATCTCGAACAAGCGACGATGCACGCGCGGGAAGTCGGTGGTTGAATAAGCGTTGAGCCAAGCCGGCAACCAGAAAACATTCTCCACCAACACCGCCGCGCGGGCGGTGCGGAGAGCATGCTCGTCCGGTGTTTGGGCTGGGCCAAAGAGCGTCTCACGAAGCTCGCGGAACAAAGCCGTCCAGCGCGCCGCCAGCCGGCCCAGAATGGGCTGCTCCATGGCGCGGATATCGGAGAGGCGCGCGACCGGTTGCTCTTCACGCCGCCGCACGCGCGCCCACTCCTCCAGCGTCAAGCGAAGATACATCGACACGCGCGCACGTGTATCCGGCTCCCGCCCCGCCTGACGCACGGCTTTCTCGATCTGGTCCATCGAGCGCTCGAACGCGGCCTCGGCCAGCAATTCCTTGCGCTTGAAATAATAAGTGAGGCTCGTCGTGTTGAGATCGACGCGCTGGCCAACGTCCGCGAACGTCATCCCCTTCACGCCAAGTTCGTTGATCGAGAGCGATGCGGCCTCGATGATCCGCTCGCGCGTACGCGCGTAGCGTTCCGTCTTGCGGCCGTTCTTGTCGCTCTCGGACGCGCTCATGACGCCCCACCTAACGCGCGCCGGACCGATTGTCACGCCGCCGCGCCACGGCGCGCATTGGCCAGCGCGCTTGCGCAGGCTACAGAGGCGCCATGCGTTGGATGAACATCGTCGCTGCGTTGAGCGGGGTTGCGGCACTCGTGATGTTGGTGCTGGCTTCGCATGCGCTGCGCGACACGCTGACGCCCGAGGCGCTCGACCGCATCCAACTCGGCGCTTTCATTCAACTCATCGCGGCCAGCGCCGGGCTCGCGCTCGCCAACCGCAATGGCCGGCTGAACGCCATTGCCGGCGGCATGATCCTCGGCGGCGCGGGCCTGTTTGCGCTGGTGCTTTACACTCTGTCGCTCACCGGAGAGCGCAGCGTCGCCATGCTGGCGCCGATCGGCGGGATCACGCTTATCCTCGGCTGGATCGTGCTGATCTTTGCAAAACCCCGCCTCTGAGGCGATTGGTTGCGGCGCCAGCGCTCGAAATCGCCGCGCGACGCTCTAATATCGCGCGCATGAGTCTCTTCGCCTTCACCACCGCCGCGGAACCCACGCCAGCACTGTCGCTCATCGAGCAACTGCAAAGCTTCTTCAGCGGCTTGATGACGCTCGACCCTGAACAGGCCGCCCTACGCGGCGGCTTGTCGGTGCTCGTCTTCGTCGGCGCGACGCTGATGATGTGGGGCCTGCGCCTCTTGCTTAAGGCCGCGACCGATCGGCTGGCGCCGGCGGCCGATGGCGCGCCGCGCAAGCGCTTGCCAATCGGGCGCTGGACATTGCGCATCGCCCGCATCGCAATTTTCCTGACCGCCCTCCTCGTCATCCTGCGCGTCTGGGGTTTCGATTTCGCGCAATTGAGTGAAGGACCTGTCGGCATCGTCCTCGGCATCGCTGGCCGCATCGCGCTCATTATCGTGCTTTCGCTGGCCGCAATCGAGATTTCGCAACTTGCCATCCGGCAAGTGTTCTCCCGCGTCGCCAATCGCGCCCGCAACGGTCGCCGCGCCTCGCAATTGCGCACGCTCGCGCCGGTGCTGACTGGCGTCTCCACCACCGCGCTTGTCATCGCCGCAACGATGATGTCGCTCGCCGAAGTCGGCGTCGAGATCGGGCCGCTTTTGGCCGGCGCCGGCATTGTCGGCCTCGCCATCGGCTTCGGCGCACAGACGATCGTGAAAGACTTTCTCACCGGCGTCTTCCTCATCATTGAGGATGCGGTCTCGGTCGGCGACGTCGTGATGATCCAGGAGTTTGGCGGCGTCGTTGAGGAAATGTCGATCCGCACCATAAAGCTTCGCGATTTCGACGGCACGCTGCACATCTTCCCCTACAGCGAAGCGCAAGTGATACATAACCGCACCAAGGGGTTCGCCTTCGCCGTGTTCGATCTCTCCATCGACTACACCTCAGACATCAGCGCCGCTTTGCGCGTCATGAAGACGGTGGGCGATGAGTTGCGGCAGGACGAAGCTTTTCGCGGTTTGATCCTGGATGAGATCGAGGTCGTCGGCGTCGATCAACTCGCCGACTCCGCCGTCATGCTGAAGGCCCGCCTGAAGACGTTGCCCGGCAAGCAATGGAGCGTGAAGCGCGAGTACTTGCATCGCGTGAAGCTGGGTTTCGAACAAGCCGGCGTCGAAATTCCGTACCCGCACCTCAAGCTCGTCGCGCCGGATGCGCCTTCCGCCTAAGGGCAGCGCGAGTCCGGTTCAGCGCGGGCGAAGCGCCATTCCATGCGCTCGACGCGGCCATCCATCAGCCCTTCTATGCGTGCGAGCATCACATCGCCATCACGCTCGTAGATTATGCGCTGCGGAAAATCGTGCGCGAGGTTTTCAAACACGGCGCGCTGATCGGCGTTGCTAATCAACGCAAACGCTGTCGGCGGCGCGCGCCCGCCCGGCATCGAGTAATAGCTCACGCCGCCTTCGCCATTCTCGGCGATGCGCAAAAACTCGTAGCCGCCGCCGCTCAAATTCGTCCCAAGCAGCACGCCGCGCCCTGCGCCGATCCAGCTCTCCGCCGTCTCACCGCCCTCGCAGGCGAGCCAATAGCCGCTCATCCAATCGAGATCGCGCCCCGGCGCCTGCGCCGTCGCGCCACAGCCGGCCAAGGCGAGGGTCAATATCAAAGCCCGCATGTCCACTACTCCACTGGCGGCAGCGCAGTCGCGGGCGGCGGATCCACCACGCCAGCTTTGCGCTTGAGCGCTTCGACGTCGCGCTGCAGCTGAACGATACGATCATACATGGTCCACAGGCCGACGCTGATCGCCACCAGCAAGACAATAATCGTGTAATCCGCCGGCGTTCCCATGCAGTGCGCTCCTTGGCCGCCAACATACGCAAGCGCCGCCCCGCCCGCAATGGCTTGGCTGTTCCCTGCGGCGAGTTTGCCAAGCCCCGCGCGTGGCGCTACATCAACGCCATCCATAACCCGGGGGGCCGCGCTTTGGCGGCTGAGATAGAGGCGAACCTCTGACCCGTCGAACCTGAACCGGTTAGCACCGGCGGAGGGAGGGAGCGCATCATGAATAAGCCAGAGAACCAATCCGTCTTCACGCCGAGCGTCACAACCGGCCCGCTCATGGGCTCACGCAAAGTGTACGCATCAGGCTGCGCGCATCCCGATCTGCGCGTGCCGTTCCGCGAAGTGGCGCTGCATCCGAGCGCGAACGAACCGCCGCTCACCATCTACGACCCAAGCGGCCCTTACACCGATGCCGACGCGAGCATCGATATCGATGCTGGCCTGCCACGCACGCGCGAAGCTTGGGTCAAGGCGCGCGGCGATGTCGAGGAGATCGAAGGCCGGCCCATCCAGGACGTCGATAACGGCAACGTCTCGCCCGAAAAGCTGACGCCTGCGTTCCCAGTAAAGCACCGCGTGCTGCGCGCTAAAGGCGATGCGTGCGTGACGCAGCTGGAGTACGCGCGCCGTGGCGTCATCACGCCGGAGATGGAGTTCGTTGCGATTAGAGAGAACATGCGGCGCGAAGCCGTCGGCATAAGAGACGGCGAAGACTTCGGCGCCTCGATCCCCGACTTCGTAACGCCCGAATTCGTCCGCGCCGAGATCGCGCGCGGCCGCGCCATTATTCCGGCCAACATCAACCACGCCGAGCTCGAGCCGATGATCATCGGCCGCAACTTCCTCACCAAGATCAACGCCAATATCGGCAACAGCGCCGTCACCTCCTCGATGGCCGAGGAAGTCGACAAAATGGTCTGGTCGATCCGCCACGGCGCTGACACGGTGATGGACCTCTCCACCGGCCGCAACATCCACAACATCCGCGACTGGATCATCCGCAACGCGCCGATCCCCATCGGCACCGTGCCGATCTACCAGGCGCTCGAAAAAGTCGGCGGTGTCGCCGAAGATCTCACCTGGGAAATCTTCCGCGACACGCTGATCGAGCAAGCCGAGCAAGGCGTCGACTATTTCACCATCCACGCCGGCGTGCGCCTGCCCTTCATCCATCTCACCGCCAAGCGCGTCACCGGCATCGTCAGCCGCGGCGGCTCGATCATGGCCAAGTGGTGCCTCAGCCATCACAAAGAGAGCTTCCTCTACACGCACTTCGAAGAGATCTGCGCCATCATGCGCGCCTATGACGTGAGCTTCTCACTCGGCGACGGCCTGCGCCCCGGCTCCATCGCCGACGCTAACGACGCCGCGCAATTCGCCGAACTCGAAACCCTGGGCGAGCTCACCAGAATCGCCTGGAAGCACGGCGTGCAAGTCATGATCGAAGGCCCCGGCCACGTGCCGATGCACAAGATCAAAGAGAATATGGACAAGCAGCTCGAAGTCTGCGGCGAGGCGCCCTTCTACACGTTGGGCCCGCTCACCACCGACATCGCGCCCGGCTACGATCACATCACGTCTGCGATTGGCGCCGCCATGATCGGTTGGTTCGGCTGCGCCATGCTCTGCTACGTCACGCCCAAGGAGCATCTAGGCTTGCCCGATCGCGACGACGTCAAAGTCGGCGTCATCACTTACAAACTCGCCGCCCACGCTTCGGACTTAGCCAAAGGCCACCCCTACGCACGCCTGCGCGACGACGCGCTCTCCCGCGCGCGCTTCGAATTCCGCTGGGAAGACCAATTCAACCTCGGCCTAGACCCCGACACCGCCCGCGCCTACCACGACGAAACCCTGCCAAAAGACGCGCACAAAACCGCGCACTTCTGCAGCATGTGCGGGCCGAAATTCTGCTCGATGAAGATCACGCAGGACGTGCGTGATTATGCGGCGAAGAAGGAAGAAGCCGAGCGCGGGATGGCGGAGATGAGCGCCAAATTCAAAGAAGTCGGCAGCGAGATTTACGTCCACCCCACCGGCGAAAAACGCGCGCCGATCGACTAGTGCGATAGAGAACCCTCTCCCTCTTTTGGGAGGGAGAGGGGTGAGCGGGCGAAACAACGCACGAGCCAAGAATAGAGCGTACCTCGGGATCAGGCCTGCGCTTCAGCCCACTTGATGAAGTCGGCCCATTTAACTTTGGTGCCGTTCTCCGGGCGCGTTCTGCCCTTGCACCACGTCAAGCCCGTTTTCGTCACAACCAGATCCCCGTGATGCTCGTTGCCATCCGGCGAATAAACATCGAATTCAACGCCGCTGTTTTTGATGTCCATTTGCACAGACAGGTCTTTGATCGAAACTTTCATACATGACTCCATGCCGAGTTTTGCGGTCGGCTCTAATCGTTTAATGAGGAGGCCACTGGTGACGGCGGGATGTGCAATCGCTGCCGCCACCCTCGCTTAACGACGTCTCTTTTTCACGCCGCCTGCGCGCTCAAGCAGTTGCACAATCGTCTCGGTGTAGGTAGCCAGCGCTTCGTATGCGCCGACGCTACGACCCATCACGTATGGGTCGAGTTCGTGCCCACGGAATTGCTTCACTGCCCGCGAGATGAGCTCCTCTTGCTGGAAGAGATCCGGATAGTTGATCGTCCAACTGCCATCACTCTGCTTTTCGACGAAGGCCGATAATGCCTTCATCATTGGAAACAGTATCCCTGGCGCGACCCACACGACTTTCCCCTTGTCATCACGACGGACCGCGCGCCCACCCTTCTTTGTCGTCTCGTGCAAATGGTGACCGTTCCATGAGTCATCCACATTGAGACTTTGAAACTCCTTCCAAGCAAGCGGCGCGATCTCGATCGTGAAGTCATAGCGCCTCTCCGCCGCGTCGTCGTGTTGACGATCGTGATGCCACTCCGCAAACTCTTGAAGGCACTTTTCTTTATTCTTGTAGGGCTTCAAGGTTTCGGCCTCGCTCTGCGACGGCGCTAACTCCTTCGGCATCAGCAATCTTGTGAGCTGGAGCACGATCTTCGTATCTACCGCGTCGGGGTTGTCGTCAGTCTCGGAGGTTGTAATCGCCAACCCCAGCTGATCCAGAAACGCCGCTTCTAAGTCCTGGAGAATTCCGCGTGCGCCCGCCTGAGAAATGCTCTTCACAGCGGTGGCACTGTTGCGCGCTATTGCTGTCTCGATAATGGACGCTTCATCAGGATCGACGTTGATCTCGGCACGAACATGGAATTCCGGCTCCGCAATCTCGTCGCCTTCGCTTTCATCAAGGTCGCGAAGAAACCCTCGAACCTCGCCCTGTGTTTGCGCGCCGTTCACGAGACTTGCGCTTCTCAGAAGCACGGTCTTTTTACTTTCATCGATCTCAATCGATGAACAGCAGATCGTGACGCCAGAATTCCGATTGATAAACCGGTCTGGCTCTTCGTCGATAGTTGAGCGGATCGCACGGTGAACTTGGTTGCGCTTTCGCGGATTGTGTTCCGCTATGTAGTCACGCAAATTGTGACCCGTGGGGATCTTGTCGAGTTCGCGTACAGGAATATTCGCGAAATAGGTTTGCACACCGGAAGCTTTTTCCTCCGGCGCAGTCAGGTTGCGAATCGCTTGAATAGAAATGCGCACAGTCTCGGGTGTGCGCGACCGCGTGGTCTGCGTCATAGTCTCTCCTTCGTTCCGATGCGCTCCGCCGATGGGCACCTGCCCATGACAATTCACCGAGAACAATCGCCCAATACCGTAGAGCTAACCCCAACGCGATCCACCTATTCTTGCCAATCTTTGCCAACCGACCCATTCTCCCCCCATGGCCACCCGCAACATCAACCTCACCGACGCACTCGACCGCTTCGTCGCCGAGCAGGTCGAGTCCGGGCAGTTTCAGAACGCCAGCGAAGTCGTCCGTGCCGGCTTGCGCGCGCTGAAGGCCGACCAGGAAGCGCACGCGGCGAAGGTCCAAGCGCTAAACCAAGCAATCCAGGCCGGCATCGATTCCGGCCCCGCCATCGTGATTGACGACATCGACGCCTACTTCGATCAAATCGACGCCGAGATCGAAGCGGAGATCGCGGCGGAAGACGTGGCGGCCGCACGCTCGCCAGCTGAATGAGACGGCTCGTCGTCGAGCCTGCGGCCGACGCTGACGTACGCGATCTACGCAAGGCATCGCATCGAAACTTCGGGCCAATCAGCGCGCGCCGCTACCAAGCATTGCTGCGCGCAGCCTATCGCATGCTGCGCGAGGATCCCACTCGACCAAGCGTTCAACATCGCGCCGATCTGCGCGCCGCGCCCTACTTCTTCCACCTCCGCCACGCCCGCACACGCGGCGCGTCACCCAAACAAGCGCGCCACATCATCGTTTTCACCTACGACGACGAGACACTCACCATTCTCCGCGTGCTGCACGACTCGATGGATGTCGAGCAACGCGTGAGCGGCGAGGACGAATCCGGAGGATAGATTTGCACCCCCTCCCCTAGAGGGGAGGGGGCAGGGGGTGGGGTGAAACGCGGTGCGAGACGTGTTCGTACGTGTGATTGCGCGATTTTTTGAAACACCGCGCTTCACCCCGCCCCTCGATCCCCTCCCCTCAAGGGGAGGGGAAGATTGCGCCTTATCCGACCGGCCTCGCGCCTGCGCTAAACTCAGCGCACGCCATGTCAGAACCCGATCATCCTCGCCGCCAGCTTTGGCTCATTGCGCAGCAATTCATTCTCACGCTGTTTGACGTCTTCGGCGCGCCGGAGGTGATTGCGGCGCGGCACACTCTGGTGCGCGCGCAATGGCGCCTGCTGGCCAAATGGCTGCGCGCGGGCGAGGCGCTGATGCGTCAGCTCTTGCTGGTCGAAGCGGCGGCGCTGCCAAAGCTGGATGTGCGCGTGGCGATGCGAGCAAAGCGCACGCGCAAGCGGCGGACGATGGAGTTTAGCGCCGACGCGCCAGAGACGTGGCGCGTTGGGTTTCGGTGTTTTGTCTCCGAGGACCGCCGGCTTCCAGCCGGCAAAATGATCAAAGCAAAGTGCCGGCTGGAAGCCGGCGGTCCCCGTTTCAACTCCGCCTGGCCGCTGGCCGAGCGCGCCGAGGCGTTGCTGCGCGTGTTCAATGATCCGCTGCCGTATGCGCGGCGTTTGGCGGCGCGGCTGTTTGCACGGCCGCGGCGCGCGGGCGCGCTTATGCACTACGCGCCAGACTCGCCGCCGCTCATCGGCGCGATTGCGTTTACGCAAGTGCGCGTCGCGGCTGCCGAATCGCTCTGCGTCTTCGATACGAGCTAATGGCGCGCCGCGCTTCGCTATGTTGCCATGCCACGGAGAGCCGCGCTTTCCGTGCACGCACCCGCGCGCAAAGCCTTGACTTAAACGCCGCCGCACTCACCTATCCAGCATGCTTGATCTCAAGCCCAAACCGCGCACGCACACGCCGCCGGCAAGCCGCTGGCGCAATCATTATCGCATCTATCGCGTGATGAATTTAGGCCGCATCGGCACCGTGTTTCCTGGCGTTCATGCCGGGCCCGATGCGTTTCCCTCCAAGGAGATCGCCGAGCAGCATGCGCTGACCATGGTCGCCGCCGTCAATCCGCCGGGGCGCTTCCTGATGGAATTCGCCGGCGCCTATCCCGAAGGCGGCTCGGCGAACTGAAGCTGAAATGACGGCGTTTGCTCAAAAGCCGCCATGAAATGGTCCCTAGGTTCCTGATTGCCCGTATCGGTTTGCGTCCTTAAGGTCGCGCCGGCACGAGGACGTATTGCAGGGCACGGCTACTCAAAGATCGTTCGTACTGATCGGTGCGGCGCTAGCGCTGCCGATTGTCCTATTGGTCGTGGTGCAACTCTCCTTCGCCTTCAGCCGCGAACGCGAGGAGGTCGAAGCCCGCACCTTGGCGCAAGCCGGCCAGATCATGGCTTTGGTCGATGCGCGCATCGAGTCCGATCTGGTGCTGATGGAAGTGCTGGCCAGCGCCGAGATGTTCGAACGCGGCGATTGGCGCAGCGCCTACGATCGCGCGAGGGAGATCGCCGCGTTCAATCCGCACTGGCGCAACGTGATTGTCTCCGATCTCGAAACGCGCCGCGAAATTTTCAGCCTGCACCGGCCGTTTGGCGGAGGCCCCATCAATGCAGCGATCGGCGAAGACCCGCAACCGGTCGGCGGGGTTGTGCGCGAAGGCCCGGCGTGTCCGTGCGTCTATCTCAATATGCCGATCGGCGATGGGCGCTATCTGCTCACCGCAGCGCTCGATCCGGCGATCTTCCAGGACATTGTCGCCCGCCAAGCGCCGCCCGATACGATCACGGCTCTGGTCGATCGCAGCGGCGTCTTCATCGCCCGCAGCGCAGACTTCAATGAACGCGTTGGCACCCAATCGACGCAATATGTGCGCGACGCCATCGCCAGCGGCGAGCAGAGCGGTATTTATGAAGGCGTCACCTGGGAAGGCTTTCGCAACAACACCGCTTTCGTGCGCGATCCGGGCCTCGGTTGGTCTGCGCATATCGCGGTGGACGCGCGCCTGATCGAAGCGCCGCGCACCTATTCCTACATCTCAGTCGTTATCGGCGGCCTATTGGCGTTGGCGTTGGCGGCGGGGCTCATCGTGTGGGCGCTGCGCGATTTGGCGGAGCGCCGCGCTGCTGAAGCACGCATGGCGCAAACGCAAAAGCTCGAAGCCATCGGCCAACTTACCGGCGGCGTTGCGCACGATTTCAACAACCTGCTCACTGTGGTCATTGGCGGCCTCAACATGCTGCTGAAGCGGCTCGACGATCCCAAGCAGCGCCAGATCGCCGAACACATGCTCGATGCAGCCCGGCGCGGCGATCGTTTGACGAAACAGCTGCTGGCGTTTTCGCGCGGCAAGCAGATGGAGCTTTCGCCCGTCGATCTGCACACGCTGGTGCCGGGCATGGAAGAATTGCTCCGCCGCTCGATCGACGCCGGCACGACCTTGAGTTTCGATCTCCATCCCGAAGCACGCTGGGTGCGTACCGACGAAAACCAACTTGAACTCGCCATTCTCAACATGGTGATCAATGCACGCGACGCGATGCCGGACGGCGGTTCGATCGCGATCGAGACGCGGCCATCGGGGCGAGAGAATTTTGTCGAACTCGCCGTGCGCGATAACGGCATGGGCATGCCGAAGGAAGTCGCCGATCGCGCGATGGAGCCGTTCTTCACGACAAAGCCCGCCGGCAAAGGCACTGGGCTCGGCCTCGCACAAGTGTTCGGCGCGGCGCGCCAATCCGGCGGCGCGGTGGAGATCGACAGCGCGCCCGGGCGCGGCACAACCATCCGCCTCCTCCTCCCGCGCACCGAAGCGCCAAAGCAACGCGCGGAAGATCTGGTCGTGCCGTATGCGGTCCTACCGCAAGGCGCCGGCCAACGCGTGCTGGTGGTCGATGACGAACCGGGCGTGCGCGCGTTCATGGCTGAGACGTTGCGCGATGCGGGCTACCAAGCTGAGGAAGCGGAAGATCCGGGCGCGGCCTTGCGGATGTTGGAAAATGGCGCGCCGGACCTTTTGCTGACCGACTACTCTATGCCGGGCATGACTGGTCTCGAACTCGCCGAGCACGCGCGCCGGCGCGAATCTAGCCTGCGCGTGCTGATCGTTTCGGGTTACGCCGACGCCGAGGCGATCGAAGCTTCCGCAACGCAAGCGACGCTGCTGCGCAAGCCATTCGACGAGCGTGAACTGATTGAAGCTGTGCGCGACGTGCTCGCGGTCGAATCCGCGGCGATTTTACCGGCTGATTAGCTTTTCTTTACACCGAACGCCCCTAAGTACGGGCTCGGAGGCTGATCGACATGAACGTTGTGGCGCGGGCCGCGCGCGAGTTCAGATTTTTACGAGGCTTGGCGCGCACGCTCTGGGCGGTGCGCAAAATCGCACCCGACTCCGACGTGCTGATCTGCGATGATTTCGAGACCGCCGCACATCGCTTCGCCGATCACACCGCCCTCATCTTTGAAGGCGAGCGCTACACCTATCGCCAACTCGATCAACTCGCCAATCGCTTCGCGGCATGGGCCGACGCACAAGGCGTCCAGCGCGGCGACACCGTGGCGCTGCTGCTGCCGAACCGCGCCGAATACATCCCGGCCTGGGCGGGCCTTGCAAAAATTGGCGCCGCCGCTGCGCTCATCAACAATAATCTTACCGGCGCCGCACTCGCGCACTGCATCTCCATCTCCGGCGCAACGCACGTCATCACCGATACGGAGAGTCTAGCCGCCGTCGATACCATTCGCGCTGGCTTGCCGCGCCCGGTCACGTATTGGGTCATCGACGCGGAAGGAGCGCTTGGCGAAGGAAGGCGTGCGCTCGATCTGAAAGAGCCGAAACTGGCGCCGCAAGCGCCGAGCAAGGATCGCCGCGCCGGCATCAAGGCGCGCGACGTTGCGCTCTACATCTACACCTCCGGCACGACAGGCATGCCGAAAGCGGCGCGCATCACGCATATGCGTGCGCAGCTCTACATGCGCGCCTTTGCTGGCTCGACCGCAGCGACGCCGGAAGACCGCATCTACAATCCGCTGCCGCTTTATCACTCCACGGGCGGCCTCTGCGGCGCTGGCGCGGCTCTCATCAATGGCGCGACTTTGGTGCTGCGGCGCAAATTCTCCGCGACCCATTTCTGGGATGACATCGCGGACAATGATTGCACGATCTTCGTCTATATCGGCGAGCTCTGCCGCTATCTCGTGAACCAGCCGCCGCACCCCAAGGAGCGCGCGCATCATTTGCGGCTCGCCTTCGGCAATGGCTTGCGGCCCGATGTCTGGGAGGAATTCCAACAGCGTTTCGGCGTTCCCGAGATACTCGAATTCTACGGCTCGACCGAAGGCAACGTGTCGATGTTCAATTTCGACGGCCAGCCCGGCGCCATCGGCCGCGTGCCGCCTTATCTGCGCAACAATTTCCAAGTGCGGCTGGTGACGTTCGACATCGACGCGGAAACGCCAATCCGTGGTCCCGATGGTCTTTGCATTCAATGCGAGAGCGGCGAAATCGGCGAAGCTATCGGCCTGATCAAAGACGACGCGCGCCATAACTATACCGGCTACGCCGACAAGGCCGCGTCCGAGCGCAAGATTCTGCGCAACGTGTTCGAACTCGGCGACGCATGGTTTCGCACCGGCGATCTGATGCGCCAGGATGCTGCGGGCTATTTTTATTTCGTCGATCGCATTGGTGACACCTTCCGCTGGAAAGGCGAGAACGTCTCCACCACCGAAGTCGCCGAAGTGCTCGGCCGCTATCCAGGCGTCGACGAGGTCAACGTCTATGGCGTAAAAGTCGATAGACTCGATGGTCGCGCCGGCATGGCCGCAATCACGGCGGGCGAGGGTTTCGTGTTTGACGGCTTGCGCGACTATCTCGTGCGCGAGCTCCCCTCCTACGCACGGCCGATCTTTCTGCGCATGCAGCCTGCGATCGAGACGACCGGCACGTTCAAGTATCGCAAGGTTGATCTGGTGCGCGACGGCTTCGATCCAGCCAAGATCGAACAAGCACTCTATTTCGATCAGCCGGGAGAACGGCGTTACGTGCAGATCACCCCAGCGCTGTTCGGCGAGATACAGAGCGGCGCGTTTAAGCTCTGAAAACCGCTGTCAGCGTCTCGCCCACCTGCTCAAGCGAGCCTTCAACGCCATAAGCCTGGCGCAACGCCGCACTTGTCAGCGCTTGCCGCGGCGCACCTTGCGCAATGACCTTTCCATCGCGCAGCAACAACACCTGATCGGCGCAATTCGCTGCCAGCGTCACATCATGCGTTGAGAATAGTACGCCACCCTGCTCCGCATGCTTGCTCAAGATGGCCGCCACCGCGAGCGCTTGCGCCGGATCGAGGCCGGCAGTTGGTTCATCGAGTACCAGGAGCGGCGCTTGTTGCGCCAGAGCGCGGGCCAAATGCGCACGGGCTTTTTCGCCGCCGCTGATCTCGTTCATGGGTCGCTTGCGGAGCGATGTCAGCGCACACGCTTCGATTGCCGCATCCACCGCAGATTGATCGCGAGGCGATAAGTGATCCGGCGCGCCGCCATGTGCGAAGCGACCGAGCGCAACGAGATCTTCCACGCTCACCGGCCAGATCGCTTGCGGACGCTGTGGGAGATAAGCGGCGCGCAAAGCGCGTGCGCGGGACGTGAGGCGCGACGGATCATCGCCAATCAGTCGTGCGGCGCCGGACTCGACCGGCGTGAGCCCAAGTGCTGCACGGATCAGTGTCGTCTTGCCAGCGCCGTTCGGACCAAGCAGCGCGATGATCTGGCCGCGTCCGAGGGTGAGACTCGTCTCCGCAACAACGCGGCGCCCACCGAGCGCAACGCTTACGCCAATGAGCTCCAACAACGCGCTCATGCGTCACCGCCACGCGAAGCGAGGCGTGCAGCGATAAGCGCGAAAACTGGCCCGCCAATCAACGCGGCGGCGACGCCAAGCTTCAATTCTGTATCAGTCGGCAGCAAGCGCACAGCGATATCGGCGCACACCAGCAGCGCGCCGCCAGCAAGCGCGCTCGGCCATAGCAGCCGCGCTGGATCATGACCGGCAAGCGCACGCACCAAATGCGGCGCAGCGACACCGACGAAGCCGATAATGCCAGCAACGGCGGTCGCACCACCGGTGCATGCCGCCGCACCGAGGATAACGAGCGTGCGCGTATGCGAGAGATTAGCGCCGATCGCAACAGCGGCTTCCTCGCCAAGCGTGAGCGCCTGCAAGCCGCGCGCGGCGAACGCAATTAGAATTGCACCAAGCACAAGGCACACGCCCGCGAGCATAACGTCGTTCAGCGAACGGCCTTCGACAGAGCCGAGCGTCCAGTTTACGAGATCAGCGAGCGCACCGGGATTGGGCGCCAAGTTGAGCGCAAGCGCGATGAGGCCACCCGCGAAGCTCGAAAGCCCGACACCGATCAAGGCCAAACTCGCAGGCCCGCGCGCGCGCCATCCTAGCATCGTCACGATCAGCGCGGCGGCGGCCGCGAACGCGATCGCCATCAGCGGCGCGAACATGGCGAAGCCGAACGCAAACGCGATCACCGCGCCGAGCGCGGCGAAACCAGAGAGGCCCAGAACGCCCGCATCTGCCAGCGGGTTACGCAACAAACCTTGTAGCGCAGCACCTGCAAGCCCGAGCGCCGCGCCGACAATCCACGCCGTCATCGCGCGGGGAAAGCGAATGTCCCAGACAATCGTGCGCGTCGCCGCATCGTTCGCGAACGGATCGACGGCGACGGGTCCAAGCCACAACGCGGCGGCGAGCGCGGCGATACTGAGCGCAAGCACAGCCAGCGATGTGCGCAGGCTCGCACTCATGTCTCACGCAACGCGGCCGCGATCGCTTCGGCGGCGTGGATTGCATACCAAGCTTCGCAGGCGATGGTCGCGGGCGGCAGGCGTACTGTGCGCGCGTGCGCTAAGGCTCGACGCAGAGCGGGGTGGCGTGAAGGCGACCAAGCGTTGATGCGGTCGCGGCCGCTATCAAAGAAGCCGAGCGCGATCAGCGCTGGCGGTGTTTCAACCAAGCGCTCCAGCGGCATTACCGTCCAGCTTGCTTCAGTGCGAACATTGCGTCCGCCAGCCGCGCTGATCACGGCATCCATCATCGTGCCGCTTCCAGCGACAGCGCCGCCGCCGGAGAGATACATGACTGGGCGATTGCTGCGATGCACTCTCAAACGCGCTAGACGCAAATCGAGATCGCGCGCCAACGCTTCGCCACGTTCGGCATGACCGAGCACACGTGCGGCGTCGAGCAAATCGGCGCGGGCGCTCGCGAAATCCGGCGTATCGCCGACTTGCAGAACCGGCACGTCGAAGCGCGCATAGACTTGCTCCGCATCCCAAGGCCCTCCCCAATTACGCACAATGAGATCGGGGCGAAGCGCCAACACCTCTTCCAACGTGCCGCGTGTTTGACGAATACCGACAGCGCGGGCGCGATAGTATGAGTCATCGCGCTGCGAACCGCGAGAAAGCGCTACGATCTGGTCGCGATCGGCGAGTGCGAGTACGAACTGGTCGGCGCAATAATCGAGGCTGACGATACGGCGCGGCTCCGCGTGCGCGGCGGAAGCGCAGGCGAGCACACACACTGCAATGATCCACCGCACGACGACCTCCGCGGCCACATCCCGGGCCAAAGGCTTCATGCCGGCAGGTCTTCTGGCTCGCGACTCGAATGCGCGCTGGCCCCTTCCCGGATTGCTCCAGTGGTTATCGCCAACGCGCTCGCCGCTTACAGCTGCGGGAGCAGCCGCGGATTTTCACCGCGTTCCCTTAACCGACACGGCAGGCTTATCGTAGTGCGCGCGACGGCGCAAACGCGCTCACTTAAAGAATGTCGCGCACTTTCTCCTTCGGCCGCGCCAGCAGCGCACCCTTGGCGGTGACGACAAACGGCCGCTCGACCAGCACAGGATGTTCGACCATCGCATCAAGCAGCTTGGCGTCGCTGACCTTCGGATCAAACAAGCCCAGCTCTTCAGCTTCAGCCGCCCGAGTGCGCAGCGCCTGGCGCGGCGTCAGGCTAGCGGCGGCGAAGAGCTCTTTGAGCTGCTTCTTGGTCCAGCCGGCCTTGAGATACTCGATCACTTCGGGCTTGTAGCCGGCAGCTTCGATCATCGCGAGTACTTGGCGCGAGGTGGAGCATTTCGGGTTGTGATAGATGGTGGCAGTCTTCACGATCAAAAATCGTCCTCGTCGTCTTCGTCCATCGGGAAGAACGAGAAGTTGTCGTCAATGTCGAGCGGCGTGGTGACCTGCTCGACTTCTTCGAACATGATGCGCGGTTGTAGATCGCTCCAATCACCCGGCGGCGGCTGCAAATCTTCGTCTTCGAACAGCATCTCCGACGCGAGCGCTTCGGCTTCGCCCTGCGTTTCGGCTTCGACGTAGCGCGTGGTGTAAAAGCCCACGATCTCGACATTGTTCTCGATGATCACTGGAAAATCCTCGCCGCACGCGAAGAGACGAAACCACGGCATCTCAGCCCCACTCCTCTGCGATGATGCGTGCGATGTCGGCGTGCGCGTTGTTGCGGGCGATGGCGTCGGCGGTGCTGCGATGCAAATAGACCGAAACCACGATCGGCCCCGCCCCGCTTGTCGGCCATGCGATGGCGACATCATTGGCGGCGTTGTTTTCTCCGTTCCAAGTGCCGGTCTTGTCGGCAACGCGCCAATCGCCAGGAAAACCGGCGCGGAGGCGCTGCAGCCCGGTGGGACTTTCCACCATCCAACCGATCAGCCTTTCGCGATGCTCCGGCGTCAGCACGCCATCTTCGAGCAGGAAGCGCCGCAAGGTGCGCGTCATGGCCTCGGGCGTCGTGGTGTCTCGTTCATCACCGAGCGCCACATCGTTGAGCGCGATCTCGGGCCGGTCGAGGCGCGTGACGCTATCGCCGTTGGCGCGCAAAAAACTCGTGAACCCCGCCGGCCCGCCTTGGATTTCGAGCAGCAAGTTTGCGGCGGTGTTGTCGCTCAGTTTGGCGGCGGCTTCGCACGCTTCCTCGATTGTCAGCCAGCCGCGCGCGATATGCTCGCGCGCGACTGGGGCGTAGTCGAGCAGATCGGACTGATCGAAGCGTACCCGCTCTTGCAGCGATGGGCCGCCATTCTGGGCCATGTTGAGCTGGGCCGCGGCGAGGGCCCACTTGAACGTCGAGCACAAGGCGAAGCGCTCATGGCGTCGATAGCCGAGCCATCGGTCGGTCGCGACATTCCACGCAGCGACACCGACGCGTCCGCCAATGCGCGTCTCTATCGCAGCGAAGCGGCCGTCTTCAAGCGACGGCGCGGGGCGCGGCGCGGCGGGCGCTGAGGGGACACAAGCGGCAAGCGCCAGACCTCCCACGAGAGCGGCGCGGCGAGAGAAAACGGAGGTCATGTCTCGATCTTAACGGGATCGATATCGAAGTGCATCACGTCTTCACGACGGCCGAGCTTAGAATAAAGCGCAATGGCGGGATCGTCGCCATAATCGGCTTGAACATAGACAACCCATGCCCCGCGCGCCGCCGCGATCTCGCCCAGATGCGCGATCAGCGCGCTCGCCACGCCCCGGCGGCGGAACGCTTCGGAAACAGCGAGATCGTAGATGTAAACCTCGCGCCGCTCTTGTTCGAATTTGTCTAATTCGTAGGCGACTAACCCGCCGATTACCGCGCCATCGGAAAGCGCCACAAGCGGAATAGCGTGCTCTTTCGCCAGCAGCGTATCGACATAAGCGTCAGAAGGCGGCTTTGCGGCATACGCCTCGGGATCCTCGAACGCCGCTGCAAACATCGCGTTCATCGCCCGGAAGAGCGCGTTGTCGCCTGGGGCGAGCCGGTGGACGGTGAAGGCCATCGGCGCGCGCGATCAATCCTTCGCGCGCTCGACGTAGGCGCCGTCTTCGGTCGAGATGACGACGCGCGTGCCGGGGCCGATGTGCGGCGGCACCATCGTTTTCACACCGTTATCGAGCATGGCGGGCTTGTAAGAGGACGACGCAGTTTGGCCCTTCACTACGGGCTCGGTGGTTTCGATCGTCGCGGTGATGCGCGGCGGCAGTTCGATCGAGAGCGCCTGGCCCTCATACATGGTGAGATCGACCACCATTTCCGGCTGCAAATAAGCGAAGGAGTCGCCGACCATGTCCTTGGTCAGATGCACCTGTTCGTAGGTATCCGGATTCATGAACACGAGACCGGCGTCGCCGTCGTCGAACAAAAAGGTGTGCTTCACTTGCTCGACGAAGGCCTTCTCCAAGCCGTCAGAGGTTTTATAGACGGCGGTCGTCTTCACGCCGTCGACGATGCGGCGCATGACGATCGTGGTCGTCGGCGTGCCCTTGCCCGGACGGAAGGTTTCGTGGCTCATGACGACATAAAGCTTGCCGTCTTCGTGCTCGAGCACGTTGCCTTTGCGGACGTCGCTGGCGATGACTTTAACCACGTAAACCTCACTTAGCCTGCCGCGAGCGGCGGGCCCTGAACTGATCGAAAGGACCGGAATTGGGGGCTTCTCTAGCGATCTTTGCCGGTTTCGCAAAGCGGCGCTCTGCCTCCCCCTCCTCTCGAGAGGAGGGGGCCGGGGGGTGGGGTGAGGCGCAGGCGCGTGGGCTTTCGGTAAGACTTGAACGCTCGGAGCTTCACCCCACCCCCTGCCCCCTCCCCTTGAGGGGAGGGGGTTCGTGAGCCCCTATTGGCATCCATCCCGCCACGCCGACCGCAAGCCGTTTCTCGACACGCGCGCCGCGATTCTGCGGGCGGTGCGGGAATGGTTCTGGGCGCAGGGGTTCACTGAGGCGGAGCCGAATGTGCTGGTGCCCTCGCCTGGCGCTGAAACGCATATCGAGGCGTTTGAGGCGGGCGGACGCTATCTCCACACCAGCCCCGAATTCGCGATGAAGCGGCTTTTGGTGGCGGGCGAGGAGAAGCTGTTCTACCTCGGCAAGTGCTGGCGCAAGGGCGAGACGGGCCCGCTGCATGCGCCGGAATTTACGATGATCGAGTGGTATCGCGCCGGTGCGCCCTACGAGGCGGTGATGGATGATTGCATCGAGATCGCGCGCGTGGCGGCGCGCACTGCGAACGCGGCGATGCTGCGCTGGCGCGCCAAGAGTTGCGATCCGTTCACGGCGGCCGAACGCGTGACCGTGCGCGACGCGTTCGCCGAACTCTCGCCCGAGCCGATGCCACGCGATAGCGATGCGTTCTCGGCCGCGATCGTGAAACACATCGAACCAAACTTGGGCGACGGCGCGCTGACGTTGCTCACCGAATATCCAATCAGCGAAGCGGCGTTGGCGCGCCCCTGCCCGCACGATGCGAGCGTGGCGGAGCGGTTTGAGCTTTATGCTTGCGGCGTCGAGCTGGCGAACGGCTTTGGCGAGCTTACTGATTCAGTCGAGCAGCGCGCACGTCTTATCGAGGCGATGGACGAAAAGCAGAAGCGCTACGGCCAACGCTGGCCGATCGACGAAGATTTTCTAGCCGCCCTAGCGCACATGCCGCCTGCAAGCGGCGTGGCGCTGGGATTTGATCGCCTGGTGATGCTGGCGACGGGCGCGCGGCACATCAATGATGTGCTGTGGACGCCATCATAAGGCAGCGCCGTACTGGTTCCCGGCGCGCTGGCAGTCCATAAGGCGCCCATGATCCGAGACGCGACACCCGCCGATTACCCAGCCATTCGCGCGGTAATCTCCCACGCCTTCGGCCAGAGCGAAGAGGCGAACCTTGTCGAGCAATTGCGCGCCGATGGCGATGTGGCGGTTGAACTCGTGGAAGCCACGGACATCGCCATTCAAGGCCACATCCTCTATTCGCCGCTGGCGATCGAGGGGCCGGAGCGCATCATCCAAGCCGCCGCGCTCGCGCCGGTTTCGGTGTTGAAGGCGTTTCAGAAAACCGGTGTCGGTAGCGCCTTGATCCGCGCCGGCAATGCGCGCTGCGCTGAATTGGGGTTCGACGCCATCGTTGTGCTGGGCCACGAGACTTATTATCCCAAGTTCGGTTTCTCGGCGGCGCTGGCGGACCGTCTGCAAGCGCCGTTTTCGGGGCCGCACTTCATGGCGCTGGAGCTGAAACCCGGCGCGCTCGAAATTGGCGGCCGCGTGCGTTATGCGAAGGCGTTTGGAGTTTGATGGTGAGCGCCAAGCCGAAAGATGATCCGTTGGCGGAGGTGGCCCAACGCTACGCCGTCGCGATCACGCCGGCGATGGAAGCGCTGATCGATCCGACGCAACCCGACGATCCCATCGCCGCGCAGTTTCGCCCCGATGCGCGAGAACTGGAGATTGCGCCGGACGAACTGAGCGACCCGATCGGCGATGAGGCGCATACGCCGGTGAAAGGCGTGGTGCATCGCTACGCCGATCGCTGCCTGCTGAAACTGGTGCACGTCTGCCCGGTCTATTGCCGCTTCTGCTTTCGGCGTGAGATGGTGGGGCCGCAAGGTGACGGCACGTTGAGTGGCGAAGAGTTGGATGCAGCACTCGCCTATATCGAAGCGCGTCCGGAAATCTGGGAAGTCATCCTCACCGGCGGCGATCCGTTTTTGCTCTCAGCCCGGCGCGTACGCGAGATCAGCGAGCGCCTCGCGGGAATCGCGCACGTGAAGATCGCGCGCTGGCATACACGCGTGCCCGCCGTCGATCCGCTGCGCGTGACGCCGGATTTGGTTGAAGCGCTGCGCGTCGAGGGCGCGACGACTTATGTGGTGCTGCACACCAATCATGCGCGCGAACTCACCGAACACGCCCGCGCCGCGATCGCGCGCATCGTCGATGCCGGCGTGCCGATGCTGGCGCAGACGGTGCTGCTGAAGGGCGTGAATGATGATGCGGAGACGTTGGAAGCGCTGATGCGCGCTTTGGTCGAGGCGCGCGTGAAGCCCTATTATTTGCACCATCTCGATAAAGCGCCCGGCACATCGCACTTCCGCTGCACGATTGCCGAAGGCCAGACGATTGCGCAGGAATTGAACCAACGCGTCTCAGGCCTCGCGCAACCAACCTACGTGCTCGACATCCCCGGCGGCCACGGCAAGGCGCCGCTGGCGTCGCAAGCCGTGCGCGACACAGAGAATGGATACGAGATGCGGGATAAGGATGGCGTTTGGCGGGTGTATCGGGATTAGGGATTGGGGATTAGGGACTGGAGACGAGACGCGTCGGGCCCAATCCCCAAACCCCAACACCTAGTCCCTAACCACCAGTCCCTCTTTCACCGGCTCGCCGAGCGTCACGAACAAAGCCGCCAAAATCAGCAACGATGCTGCTATGAACGGCGCGCCGGGCACGAAGAGATCGAACAGCGGTCCCGATGCCAGCGGCCCCGCCACCCGCCCCAAGGCCGAGGCCGATTGCGATAAACCCATCACCGCGCCGCGCTCATGCTCCGTCGCTTGTTCGGCGATCAGGGCGTTGAGCGCGGGCGTCACTAAGCCAATGCCAATGACGAGCGCCGTCAGCGCAGCGATCAGCGCCGGCGCGTCGCGCGCAACGCCCATGCCGCCAAAGCCGGCGGCGAAGAACGCAAGCCCGATCAGCAAAGTGGTGCGCTCACCCATGACGCGCGCCATGCGCCCAGCCGCGCCGCCTTGCAGCAGCGCTGCGCCGAAGCCCAAGCCCGCCAACGTCCAGCCGACTTCGCTCGCGCCCCAATCCAACTCCGCGTCCGCCCACAAGCCGAACACCGTCTCCATCATCGCTTGCGCGGCGATGATGAGGAACATGACGATGATGAAGCGCGTGAGCGCCGGGCGCGCAGATAAGAGCGCCATGCGGCTGACGCGCGCCTCGCCCTGCTTGCTTCGCGCTTCGGGCGGCAGGCTTTCGCGAAAGAGTAAGAGTGCTGCGAGCGCGGCAAGGCCGGCAAGCGCCGCGCTGATCTGACATACGAACGCAAAGCTCGCGCGGCTCTCCTCCGCGCCGACAAGCAGCGCGCCGAGCGCGGGGCCTGCGATGAAGCCAACGCCGACAGCGGCGCCAAGCAAACCCATATTGCGCGCGCGCGTCTTATCGTCGGCGAGATCGGCCGCCGCCGCGAACGCGGCGCCCACATTGCCGGCCATCAACCCGCCGAAGAGACGCGCCGCGCCCAATTCCTCGACGCTGCCGGCGCGCGCGATCCAAAGATAAGAGGCGATGCTGCCGACTAGGCCGACAATCAGGATCGGCTTGCGCCCGACACGGTCGCTCAACCGCCCCCAGAACGGTGAAGAAACCAACTGGCCAAACGAATACGCGCCCATAGCGATGGTCGCCGCCGTCGGCGAGGCGCCGACTTCGAGGGCCAGAAACGGAAAGATCGGCAGAAAGACGCCAAACCCCGTCATGCCGATCAGCACGACGCCGACGAGCGCGGCCAGTGAAGCGGGACGGGATGGCATCGCGCGTGGATTAGCAGCGTTTGCGTGCGTCAAACACCGTGACATCTCCACCCATCAGAGCGGCTGCAAATCGTTCGCAACGTCGCCGCTAGGCTGACGGCCGGATCGGCATTGGCGCGGCGGGATTGAGATAGGGGCGCAGATCGGCCCAAGGGATCGTCACTTCCGCGCCGCCGTCAGCATGCGAGCCGCCGAAAGAGAGCGGCGGGAAGAGCAAGACGAGCCCAGCTTCCGTGATTAGCCACAAGTGCGGCTTGGTCGCCGTTTCGTACACGTCGCGGCGCGGCGGGAAGTTGGTGTAATCGCTGAACTCGCGGCCGATCGTCTGCACAGCGCGCGCGGTGATGAAATTTTCCCAGCCGGAGCCCGCCGTGAACACATCGCTTGCGACGAGCGCGCGACCGTCCGTCATCAACACGGTGACGGCGCGCACCGAGCTGTTGACGTTCGCCGCGCCCAGAGTGTCCTGCGTGATGGTGAACCGCACCGATACCAGTTCAGGGCCAGCATAGGCGATGGAATAGTCTACCGTTTCGTTGGTCGCGTCCTGAAGACGAAATTGCGGTTCCTGCGCCACCAGATCGTTGAAGCGGCGAATCTCCGGCGTCTGTTCGCCGTCGATCCGCGGGAAGCGGATATCGCGCACGATCGCGTTGGGCGCATCATCGCCAAGACCAGAAGCGGACGCGACCTCCGCCGTCACCGGCGTGGCGTCCACTAATTCCATGCGCTGGAATGTGTACGGTCCGATCTGTTGCACCGCGCTGGCGGAATCGCGCGCGCGGGCGCGGAACTCATTTTCGAGGCATTGCTGCTGTTCCGGCGTCGGCGCGGTTTCCGCGTCGAGCAAGCCGCAAGCGATGCGCTGCGCATCGCGCCAGCGGGTCTGGTTCTGCACCAGGAGCGCAGCACCCGCGTCAGACACGTTGGCGGCTTCGGCGACGAGCGTTTCGCGCACTTGATTGTCGAGGCCGACAAGCGCGCGATTTGCGCACACCTGAGCGGCGAATGCGTCGCTCTCGCGCGCGCAAACGTCGAGCCCGGCGGAGATCCGCTCGGCCGAGCTTTCATCGGTTTTGGTCGATCCATCCGAGCGATCGCAGGCGCCAAGCGCCAGCACGGCGCATGTCGCCAACAGCATCCCGACTGCGCGAGCCGACATTCGGTTTTGTCCTCTTCGCGTCCCGGCCCGGTCATGCCACAGAAGCGCCGGCCCGTCACGGCCCGTCGCGCCGTTCGGCGCCATGACGCGCCCGCTTCGCGCGCCTAGGTTAGAGCATGCCCGTTTCACAAGATTACCAACCCGATCCTCTGTTTGCACAACTCGGGCCGGAATTCGCCGATCCGGTGGCGCCGGCGAGATTTCCACAGCATCTCTTGCGCTGGCGCAATCAGCCCTGGGCCGAGCGCGTCGGTTTGGGCGAACTGAGTGCGCCGGAATGGGTCAGGCATTTCGCGCAGTTTGAAGCGTTGCCCGACAACATGACGTCGCCCTTGGCAATGCGCTACCACGGCCATCAGTTCCGCACCTACAATCCCGAGATCGGCGACGGTCGCGGCTTTCTCTTCGCACAGCTGCGAGACGACGCCGGCCGCCTGCTCGATCTCGCCACCAAGGGTTCCGGCCAGACGCCCTATTCTCGCTTTGGCGACGGGCGCCTCACGCTCAAGGGCGGGGTGCGCGAGGTGCTGGCGGCGGCGATGCTGGAGGCGCTTGGCGTCTACACCTCGAAGGCTTTTTCGCTGTTCGAGACGGGCGAGGCGCTGACGCGCGGGGATGAGCCCTCGCCGACCCGCTCGGCCGTGCTGACGCGGCTCTCGCATAGCCATATCCGTTTCGGGACGTTCCAGCGGCTCGCCTTTTTCGAGCGGCCAGATCTGCTCCACATACTGACCGAACACGCGCTTACGGCCTACTATCCCCAGCACCTTCACCTCGACGCCGAGAAGCGCGCGGCGGCGCTTTTTGGCGAAGCGGTGACGGCAAACGCGCGGCTAGCGGCGAGTTGGATGGGCGCGGGCTTCGTCCACGGCGTGCTCAACACCGACAATCTGAACGTCACCGGGGAAAGCTTCGATTATGGCCCCTGGCGCTTCGCCCCGACCAGCGATCCTTCGTTCACAGCCGCCTATTTCGATGAAACCGGGCTCTATGCGTTTGGACGTCAGCCGGAGGCAGTGTCTTGGGCGTTGACGCAACTCGGTGGCGCGCTGACTTTAGTGGCGACGCAAAGCGCGCTGGAGGCGGAACTTGGGCGCTTCGCCGCGGCCTACCAGCAGGGCTTGCGCGCTAGCGTCTTCCACCGCCTCAACTTGGTCGAAGGCGACTTCGCGGCGGACATGGAGTTTCTCTCCGGCCTGTTCGCCTGGCTCACCGATAGCCAAGCCGGCTGGGATCAGTTCTTCCACGATTGGTATTGCGGCGGCGCCAGCGCCGCGCGCGCCACCGAAAGCCCCCAAGCGGCGCTATACGCGGGAGCGGCGTTCACGCCGGTGCGCGATGGACTGGAGGCGCGCACCGATGGCGACATGGATGAGTTCTTGCGCACTCCCTACTACCAGCAACCTGCGCCCGTCAGCCTCGTCATCAATGAGGTCGAGCGCGTGTGGGCCGCGATCGCTGAGCGCGACGATTGGTCGGCGTTCGAGGCCAAGCTTGCGGACATCGCTGCGCTAAACGCCGCACTCGGCGTCTCCCGTCATGGAAGTGTTGCAGCCCGCGTTTAGCCACCGGCCAAAGAGGATGGCATGGCAAAGCATATCAACGATCTGATCGCATCGCGGCGTGCAGTGCTTGGCGGCTTGGTCGGCATGCCGCTGCTGAATCTCGCTGGTTGCGCAACGCCAAGTCCGACAGCGCCCTCCGCAGCCCAACCAGCGGTGATGAATTTCGCCTCCGTCGCCGCAACCAATGCCGACACCGTGTCGCTCCCGCCTGGCTATTCATTCCGCACGTTGATCGCTTGGGGCGACGCGTTGTTCGACACCGTCTCCGCAGACTTCAATCCAGACACGCTCACGCGCGCCGAGCAAGAACAACGATTCGGCCAGAACTGCGACATGCTGGCCGCGCTCCCGCACGCCTACGCCTTTCCGCCGCCGCGCGATGGGGATCGCATGATCCTGTGCGTCAACCACGAATACGCCTCAGCCGAACTGATGTTTCCGTCGCTTGAGAGAATGGATCAATTCACCGCCGCGCACCTTGAGACACTTTACACCGCCGTTGGCGTCAGCGTGGTTGAGATCGAGCGTGATGGCGCTGACTGGCGCGCACTGAAAAACCCGGCGCCGGGGCAAGGCTTCAACCGCCGCATCACGCCCTTCACGCCGGTGCGCATCACCGGACCGGCGGCGCAGCACCGGTGGGTGGTCGCCGCATCCGCGATCTTTAACGCCCACGAACCAGGCGCGCGCCAGGGCGAGGTCGCGTGCGGCACGTTGCAGAATTGCGCCGGTGGCCTGACCCCTTGGGGCACCTTCCTCTCAGCAGAAGAAAATTTCGACGGCAAGTTCGCAGGAACGCCGGAAGACCTCGTGGAACCTAGCCGCGATGATGCGTACGCCCGCGATGTGCAGGCCCACGGCTATCCGAGCGACTATATTCCGCGCAGCGTCGCACCGCCCCAGTTCAACATCGGAGAAAATCCACACGGCCCCGCGCTGTTCGGGTGGGTCGTTGAGATCGATCCCTACGACCCCGCCTCAACGCCAAAGAAGCGCACCGCGCTCGGCCGCAAGAAAAATGAATGCGCCAACACAGCGATCGCACGCGACGGACGCGTCGCGGTTTACACCGGCGATGATGAGCGCAACCAGCATCTCTACAAATTCGTCACGCGCGGCCGCTTTGATCCCAACAACCGCACAGCCAACATGGATCTTCTCGACGAGGGCGATCTCTACGTCGCACAATTCCTCGAACATGGCCAAGGCCGTTGGATCAAGCTCACCGTCGATGAAGCCAATGCCGCGGCGCAGACTGCGGGATCGCCGATCCGCTTTGCCGACCAGGGCGATCTCGTCATGCAGGTGCGCTACGCGGCGCGCTTGCTCGGGGCCACGCCGATGGATCGGCCAGAAGACGTCGAGCCCATCATCGACGCGAATTGGCGCGGCGACGGCGCCGTGATCGTTGCCTGCACTAAGAACACCGATCGGGGCTTCGGCACGCCCGGCAATCCGCGCCGCGAAAGCGCTGATCCCGCCGCGGCCCAAGACAATCTCGCCGGCCACATCCTGCGCCTCGACGAAGCAAATGGCGACAATGCCGCCGAGCGCTTCACCTGGGACGTCTTCGCGCTCTGCGGCGATCCTGACGCGGAAGCACTGGTGCAGGAAACGCGCAACGGCCTCCCCGCCCATGTCTCCGTTGCCTTGAATGGCCAGCCGACATTCACCGGCGATCGCTTCGCCTGCCCCGACAACATCCTGATCGACTCGACGCGCCGCGTTTGGATTACAACCGACGGCCATGACGGTGTCTTCCGCGATTGCAATGACAATGTGGTGGTCACGCCAGCGGATGCGGCGCTACCGCGCCCGGTGAAGCGCTTCCTCGTCGGCCCGGTGGGCGCTGAGATTTGCGGCCCGCTCATGACCCCGGACGAGCGCGCGTTCCTGTGCTGCATCCAACATCCCGGAGGCAACACCGTCGCCGGCGAGGACTATGAGCAGCTGCGTTGGACCGGCGCGCCGCCGCCCTCGCACTTCCCTGATGGCGGCGACAGCTGGCCCCGCTCCGCGATCGTCGTCGTCACGCGCGATGACGGCGGGCGGATCGGCGATTAGCGCCTCACAAAGCCGTCCTTGTGCGTAACGCGCGCGACATCCATGGCGGCGCGCACTTGCACGACATCGTTGTTCTTGTCGGCCTCGCTCAGCGCATCCCACGGCACGATCTTGTCGTGGATCATCAGATCGTTGTTGCGCTTTTCGTTCGGCGCGGTCGGGCGCCAGCCTGAAACCAAGCGCTCGGCCATCCAGCGATCATGCTCGCGCTTGGCCATGCGCTCCATGATGTCGTCAGGCACAGTAGGCGCCGTATCACCCTTCTCGCCCTTAGCAACCGGGCGCCAACCAGCGTCCCACAGCTTCGTCATGGCGCTATCGGAGACAGCGCGATTGGCGGCGCGGTAGGTTTCGAGCACGTCGCTCCAATCCTTCATCGCCGATTGGAGTTCTTTCATGCTCATCGCATCGCGTTGGCCGAGGCCCTTATTATAATGCTCATGCGCCACCGCCGCGCCGCGGTCGAGCGAACCGTTGATGATGCGCGCGCGGGTCGCGGTCGTCTGATGGCCGCCGAAGGCTTGTAGATAAGCGTCAAGTTCTTCGGTCTCGTCGCCCTTGGCGTATTCCTTGGAAAACTCGGACTGGCTGGTCTCGCGCATATAGATCGGCACAGGCCAGCGGCCACCGCGATTGCACGCACGCTTCAATGCGATGGCAAGATGGATGTTGCCCGGATCGCCGCCAGTGGAAACGACGAGCGCGGTTGGTTTGCCACGCGCCTGTTCGATTTCGCCGAGCAGATCGTCGGTAATCGAAGCGGCGTCCCAATCGAACGGCAGAAACTGAATGTCGGCGCTCCATAGCCGCGGGTGCGCAAACGCCTCACGGTGACGCGACCGAAAACCAGCGGCCACTGCTTCGTGGTTCGGCGCCAGCACAGTGATGCGCGGCGCCTCGAAATGCGCCGACCAAAGCGAAACAAGGATGCGTTCCGCCACCGCTTCGCCGCCTTGGTCAAAGCCGAAGAAGACGAGATGCACGCGGTCCTGGCCAAGCTGTTGCGCCAAGCTCAGCAGCGTTTGGCTCTCATGCTGGATCAAGGCGCGTCCGGCCAACTCCTCCAGAGAGAATGGTTTTGGATCGATCGGCGGCGCCGCGTTCTTGCCGCGCCGCATCTGCATCGAACGCATTTCGCGGGCTTCCTTCAACAGCAGCGACGAGCGCGTCGACACGTGCACGCCGATTGGCGGCTTGCGTTTGCCGTCGCCGATCAACCGCCGCACGGCTGCTTCAATTTGCAGGTTCGCCGTATCATCTGGCTCGAACGCCACCACGTGCGCGGCGTGATGCGCGCGCGCGGTGCGCAACGTTTCCAATTGAGCCGCGTCGCCTTCAAGCACGGTGATGCCCTTACGGCGAAGCCCGAGCGCGGTTTCATCCGCCAGGCCTTCAGCGAGCAGGATGACGCTGTCCCGATACCGCCGGCAATCAAGCGCCAACGACAATGCAGCCGGGCTATCGCCGGCGATCACAACATGCCGCGAAGCGCCCAGATTGAAGAGCCGCGCCAGCGAGCGGCCCAACTGCCCCGAGAACGCAAACAATAAGCCAACGACCGGCACAGCTAGGGCCGCGTAGCGCACGATCTGCAGCGTCGTGTCCTGCGCGCCGAAATAATCGTCCCACATGCCGACGGCGCTGACCGTGAGATAAAGCGCCTCGAGCCAGCCGCGGCCCTGCCAATAATACAGCCCGCCGCCGATCCAGATCAGCGTCAACAACACGATCACGCCCCAGCGGAACGCGCCGGCGCGGGTGTGGGCTATGGCGGTGAGCCGCGACGCGATGCGCGACCATAGATTGGCGTTGCGCTGCGCCATGCGCCTTCTCCCCTGTCCCCAGCCGGCCCATGATCGACGCGGGGGCATTCAGTGTCCAGACCGGAAGGGTTGCGGGGGGCGGTGGATTTCCCTAGCTCTCGCCCCCTGGCCGGCCCCGTAGCTCAGCTGGATAGAGCTGCTGCGTCCTAAGCAGATGGTCGGGAGTTCGAATCTCTCCGGGGTCGCCACTCCCTTCGCACGAGTTCAATTCAGCTCATTGCGAAGGCCACCGCCCATGGCGCGAGCCACCCACCCGCGGTGAGGCGCGCCGATAGTGCATGCGCATTCAGCAGCTGCTCAGAGGCCGGGGGTTGCGCAGGGTTCGTAGTGAGTCTCCCAGGCTTCATCGTCTGGCGCTTGGATGATCAGCGTTAGACGCTCGCCCTCGCGGCGATAGGTAATTCTTCTGATGTCGCCATTGAGCGGATCCTCAAATACCGCCAAGGACTCGCTGCTGGTCATAAGCGGAAAAACGCGCGCGGGCTGACTGCCGACTTGCGCGTAAAGCGAGACCCCACCGGCATCAGTCGTTGCGATGCGCAGCGACTGCGCGACCTGATCGCCGTCGGCGTGCGGCATGAGGGTCGAGCCGCTGATAGAGGCGCCGGTCACCGACTCCCAGCGTTCGACGACGCCATCGCGGCTTAGCCAGCAGCCTGCGAGCCAATCGAACCCCTCAAGCGGCGGCAAGTTCTCCTCCGGCTCCGACGAGGGCGCACAACTCAAGGCAAATAGTGCAAATGGAAAAAGGAGAGCCATTCGCGGAGTCATGTCAGCGCAACTTGTGTCCAGGATTCGACGTAACCAGACCATCAAAGCGAGGTCTTTTTCTGAAGCTAGTCTTGATCGACCGATACTTCCAGCGGCCGACCGCCTTACCCACCCGAGCCCATCACTTGATTTGCCTGTTTCCCTCGCCTTCAAGGCCAGAACTATTCGACAGGCGGGCGTTTTTGCTGTCAGACGCCATAAGGATGGCCTGGACCTCGTGACAAATCTCTATATCGCAACCGCAGCTCTTGGCGTGCTGCTGCTGATCGCCGCCGCGATCGACATCCGCACGATGCGCATACCCAACGTATTGAATGCCGTGATTGCCGCGGCGGGGCTTGTCGCAACCTGGCTACTCCAGCGGGACATTGTCACCGCGCTGCTGGGATTGACGCTTGGTTACGCGTTCATTTTTCTCGCGAACGCCGCCTACCGTGGGGTTCGCGGGCACGATGGCGTTGGCATGGGCGACGCCAAGCTGCTTGCGGGCGCGGGCGCTTGGGTCGGCTGGGCCGGCCTTCCGTTTATTGTCCTCATCGGCTCGGCGACGGGCTTGGCCTATGTGGCCGCCGCGCGTGTCGCGGGACGACATCTTGGGCCTCTGGATACGCTGCCCTTCGGACCCTTTCTGTGCATCGGGACGCTCGTTGTGTGGATCGTACAGGTGTTCGGCTAGGGCGAGCGGCAAGATCGCTAGCGCTGACACGCCACCATGCCATTGACTGGCACGATCGTTTCCCAACCCTCTCGATCGCGAACGCGGATCACGCCGCCCTCGATAACGGCGCCATCGCGCAACTGGCGCGTGGTGCTGAATCGTAGGTCAGTCTCGATGGTCATGAGCTCATCGGCAAATGTCTGCGTCTCGAAGTGACCATGCCAGGATTGGCCGTCAGCCGCTGTACGCCGCAATATTCTGTCGCGGCCATTTCGGCGCACACGCGCTTCGGCTGGGTTCGCCAACGCCACGAACACAAAGACGGGTCGCGCTTCCGATTGGGACCAGAGGAACATGCTGCATGCGCCGGCATTCAGTGGTTGAGGCTCAAGTTCCTCCAGGCCCTCCATCGCAGCGGCTGACCCTTCACGCCCCAGCGTCGGCGCGGGCGCTGAACGAGAATTAGAAGAACAAGCCGCCGTTAAGCTGGCGGCTAAAACGCAAGCGACAGCGACGAACGTTCTCAGGGAAACCATCTCAGATCCTCGCCATAACCAAACTCGCCATCTTCGGCTTGCAGTCCCGCGCCAGCGAGAGCCACTGCGGTTGCCGGTTGCGGGTTGCGCACGACGACACGCCACGACCCCGCGCCGTCGCCGCGCAGCACCACACGCGTATTCACCTCTTCGCCCAATGCGTTTCGCCCAATTGCAGAGACAACGGCGTCCTCGCCCTCGCAAACGGCTGAACCGTTGAGCGGCGGGCCAGCCCATCCGAGCGTCTCACCCGCGCGCACAAAAACATCGCTATAAATGGCACCCTGTGCGGCGGTGCAGACGCCGTTGATAAAGAGAATGTCGAGATTGCTGATGCGCACTTCTCCCGCCCAGGCGCCCTGCGTTCCGAGGTCGACGCCATCGAGACGCAGCGTCGGAATGAAGATGCGTCGATCGTTTTGGACATTAGCCAACAACATCACGCGGCCCTCGATTGTGCCCGAGTCGAAGTCGATGGGGGCCCGTACTTTGCCCTGAATCACATCGAGCGCCGAAATTCGCCAGCGGGCCGTCTCGGCTCGATAAGGCCCGACCTCGACCGCATCAAGACGTCCATCCCAAATGGAACCGCTCACGCGCGCGAACCTGAAGCTGTCGGGCTGTTGCCGAACAAAGAACGCAGCCGGCGCCATGATCATCGCGAAAATGACGAGCGCTAGGATGAATACGGCAATGTGCCAAATCTTGATCTTCATAGTGCCTCCGAGACATCGAATTCTGCGATGACCATTTCGCTGTCGGCGACGCGCGACATCGCTGTCCGCGTGACGTGGGCGCCGCCCGCTCCCATCATAGCGATCCAGCGGTACACAGCGACTGAGTCCGCCGGCTCAAAGCTTACTCTGACGCTGTTTCCGGCGGATGCCGCGATCTGGGCAGGGCGCAACCCGGCCGCTTCGGCTGCGGCGAGTACGCGACCGTTGAGCGAGGCATCGCCCCCCTGCGGCGCGTTAGACTGCGCCGCGCTGGTCTCCGCGAGCTGCGCCACCTGCAATTCCACCTGCCGCATCGAAGCCAGTTCAGCGGCGGAGTCACGGCGAAAGTCGGACGCGCTGAGAAATAGCCAAGCCGGAACCAGCACTGCGATGATGAGCAGCATCGCACCTTGCATCACCAGTTGTTCGCGCCCGGTCCGGGCCCGCCACCACGCCGCCAAATGTTCGAACACACTGTCCATCACGGCGCTCCGACCACGAGTTCGGCGGCGTATCGTCCTTCGCGCGGACTAACGGCGCGCGTTTCCACGCTCAGCTCCGCCGCGCGCAACATCGTCACGACGGATTCGATCGTCGCCTGGTCTGGCGCGCTCACCACCAAACGAACGTCTCGCGTCGGCGCCTCGTGACGGACTTCGTCGAGGCGCGCCAAAGGCTGTTGCCGGAGTGCGTTTGCGAGGGGCGCCGAGGTAACCAGCACGGGATGCCGCGCGGCTTGCGTCTGCGCATTGGCGAGCGCGGCGACTTGCGCACGTAAATTGACAATGCGCCTGACATCCGGTCTGGCCGCGCGAAAATCACGCTCGGCTGCGGTTTCGATCTGCGCCGCTGTTTGGCGGTCGCGCAGACCTTCGATCACCAGCGACCCCACTTGCAACATCACAGCAGCCACCGCCAACAGGGCGGCAAAGCGCCAGAGCTTGAAGGGCGTCTGCTTCGGTCCAGCCGCCGCGAACGCGCCCTGACGAAGGTTGGGCACAAACTCCGGAAGACTCGCGGCGCCTTGCGCCAGCGTCGCTACGGGATCGACGGCGCCGCGGATGTCGAGATCGCGCTGCAATGCGCGGCGGTAGCTGTCTGCATCCCCGCCCAAGAGAACCACACGCAACGCCTCGGCGTGCGCTTCGTGCAGCCAGCGCGCCGCCAGGGCGGGCGCCAGCGCGGGTTCAATGGAAAAGCCGCCGAATGGGCCGCCAGCCACGACGACACGGTTCGGGGTCACGGCGATGACAATCTCTTCGTCAGCGGGCCACACCGTGCAATCGAGCGCAACGAAGTGCGGATCAGCGCCGATGTCGCGGCAGCGATTAAGCCATGCCTGCAATCGCGCTTCCCCGATCGCCGCCACTAAGCGTGCGCCCGAGCCATCCTGCGGAGCGCCGACCGCGTAGTGCATTTTCTCGCCGCCAGCCAATTTGCCGCCGAGCAAAACCTCCGCACCTGCGCGCGCTTGCGCCTCCGACCGCGCCGGAAGCTCAAGCCGCCTTAAGTGCGCGTCTGCACCCGGCAGGACGAGCATTGTTCGCGCCGGCTGCGCTGACGGCAGAGCGCCACGCTGGGCCATGCCCGTGCGTTCGACCTGACCGCTTGCGTCGACTGCCGCCCACGCCATCGGCGCGTCGGGAGCGTCTCCGCCAATGAGCACTAGTAAAGCGGTCACAGCATTTGACCTGGTGCGCCGGCGCCGAACACACGCCGTACAACCACGCCATCGCCACCGCCTAGCGTGTCGATCAGGGCGGCGCCGGTTTCCGCGGCCCCATCGCGTTCCACACGCACGCGAAGCACATAATAGCGCGTCTGCGTCGAGAATTGCGCGCGCGTCGCCTCATTGATATCCACGGAGTTGATGCTCGGATGACGCAAGAACGAGTCGACGTCTTCCCAACCGCCGCTCGGACGGTCGCCAATGACGCGCCGTGCGGTCTCTACCGTCATGCCGGGGATAAGCATGGCCAATAGCGGCGCTTGATCCGACGTCAAGGTATTCGGATTGATAAGGTTCGCCGCCGCGGTCGGCCGAACACACACATAAGGCGTGATGCGCTGAATTGCGGCGTCGTCAAAGCCACGAACGCTGCGCAACTCGCTGACGTCGCCGATCAGCGTGTTCGCGGTGATGTAACCGCCCTCAACGCCATAGCTTAAATCTTCCGCGCCACCCGCAGTGACGCTCGCGTCGCTGTCGATCCAGTCGACCAACGTCGCAGCGAGGCCAATCTGCCCCCCGCGCGCGCCGGTCAGGTCGAGAAGGCGCGATAGTTGGAACATGCCCTGGGTATTGATTTGGTAGCGCGACGTACCTTCTTCAGCCGCGACCACACTGTTCAGATTGAAGCAATTCGAACCATCTACAATGGCGGCCTCCATGAGGCCGTCGTCTAAGTTAAAGAGGAAGGGCCGATCATGCCACTCCGAAGCATCGAGCCGCGTCGTCTCCGCGCGGCGGCGCAAATCAGCGAGCCGCGCGATCGCGAACGCCTCTGCGCCCATAAGATACCAACGCGTCTGCTCCATCCGCACCAAGTTCGCCGTGCGCCGTAGGCTCATATTGGCGGTATCAACCACCACAATGGCCAGCGCGGACATCAGCGCCAAAGTGGTGAGCACTGTCACCAGCGCCGCGCCGCGATCGCCGCGCCAGAAGAGCGGTGGCCGCTTCATGCGCCAACTCCCACGGGCGCCTCTATACGCATCTCACCATAGCGTTCCGTTCGGAATAGCAGCGCTACTGCACGCGGCGGCACGGCGCTGTGCTGGCCCACCAGCCACTGTGCCTGCCAGCGCGTTCCATCGAAAAACTCGAACCGCACATCGGCGATGTCTCGCAGTATGACGCGCTCCGCCATTGTGGCTGGCGTGGCCGCGTCCAATTGCGCACGCGTGCGCCGCACCAGCGTGTTCTCAACAATATCATACTCGACAAGCGCCAGCGACGTGAGCGCGCCATGCTCCGGATTAGGCTCGCCAGAGGCGCGCACGAAGGCAAGCGGCGTATTGGCGTCGCCGCCAATGAAGCGCGGCCGTACGCTTTCGGGCTCCCGCACTTGCCGTCCCACATACTGAGCCAGATCAGCGCTCAACAGCGCCCGGGCGGTTTGCACCTGCCGCAACTCAGCTTGAGCGGCGCTAACGCGGTTCTGCGTATCGACGCTCTGCATAAGCATAAGCACCGAGCCCGCCGCGATCAGGCTGAACACAAAGAGTGAAACCAAAGCCTCAACCAATGTGAAGCCAGCGTCGGAAGTGGGACGAGCGCTCATGCTGCACCAGGCGCTGTGAAGAAGGCATGCGCGGTGGCGCTTGGAACGGCGGCGTCCGGCGCGCGCACGGTGACGCTGGCGCGACGGGTTTCCGCGGCTGGCGTGCCGGCGATGGTGACCGACATCAGCCAATCGCGACCGGCAAAGCGAACGGTCTCTTCGCGTGTGCCGACATCGGGCCGGGTCCGCGCTGCGATAATTTCCGTCAGCCGGTTCTGCGCGGCCATGTCAGCGAGCGCGCGCGTCTCCACTTCGGAAAATGTACTCAACGAATGGGCCTGAAGCTGCACCAGCGCTACCCCCGCCATCGCGAAGACGGCGAGCGCGACCAGGGCCTCCACAATGGAGAAGCCGGCATCATTCCGCGCGCGCGACATCGACCTCGCCTGTCCCTTCAATCGTAACGCGCCAGCGCGCGCCGGCGCCGCTCATGACCACACGCGCTGGCGTAACGTTACCCACCGCATCAAAGCGCGCCACGCGCGGATCGTCCGACGCGGCCGTGCTCTCTTCCACGCGCGCCTCGATATTGCTTGGCCAAGCGCGGAAACCCAGCGGCGAGCCGTGTTCCGCAGGCGACCAACCATTGTTCTCCAGCCGCTCGAAACCATAACCTTCGTGCGTGACGACGAGCGCTATGGTGCGGTTGACGATGATGCTCTCCTCGCTCGCCAACAGCGCTCGAGCTGCGAAACGCTCCGCCTCCTGGCGCACGTCACGGTCAGGCCCCGGCGCAAGCAGCATCACCGCGCCAGCCATGAGCCCAACGATCATCAACGCCGTCAGCGCCTCGACGAGGGTGACGCCCGCGTCGCGCGGCAGCCTATTGCCAGTTGCCGATATCGGCATCGATCCCCTCGCCGCCTTCCTGCGCATCAGCGCCGAGTGTGTAGACGTCGAACACGCCATGTTCGCCAGGAATGACGTACTCGTACGGTCGCCCCCAAGGATCATCGGGCAAGCGGCGGATATAGGCTTCGCGCTGAACGCCCGCGGTCTGGCCCTCTTGCTCTGGCGGATTCAGCAAGGCGTCCAGTCCGTACTCCATGGCCGGATAGCGCGAATAGTCGAGCCGATAGAGTTCAAGCGCCTGTTCGATGACGCGAATGTCGGCGCGCGCCTTTTCTATGCGGGCCGTGTCCTGGCTGGGCAACACGTTGATGACAACGATCGCGGTTACGAGACCGATGATGACGATCACCACCATCATCTCCACCAACGTGACGCCCGCGTCCTTCGGCAGACGGCGCGACGGTTTCTTCAGAAGGGCTTTCAGCATGGTCTACCCAATCGCTAGGCGGTTCAGTTGCAGGATCGGCAGCATGATAGCCAACACGATGGAGGCGACCACGAGGCCCATGAAGACGATGATGACTGGCTCAAGCAGGCTGAGCGCAGTCGCCGTGAATGACTCGAACTCCTGATCAAGATGCGCCGCCGCCTTGTCGAGCATCATCGGCATTTCGCCGGCGTTCTCGCCGCTTTGGGCCATGTAGCACACCAGCGGCGGAATGACGCCAGAGCGGCGCATCGCCAGCGAGAAGGGTTCGCCCTCCTCGATACGCTCGGCCATGCGCGCAATCGCCTTGGCCGCTTCACGGTTGCCCACGGCCTCCCGCGAAGCGCGCACGCTTTCGAGTACGGGCATGCCCGAGTCGACGAGCGTCGACACCGCCCGGACAAAACGGCTGGCGTTGACCGCAACGACCCAGCGCCCGATCAACGGCGCGCGCAACAGGAACGCATCCACAGACGCTCGCACCGCTTCGCGGCGGAACATGAGATGCAGCACATAACCGCCAATAGCGAGCGCCGCGAGCAGAAGCGGCCAGAAGTTCGTCAGAAAGCGCGATGTGCCGATCAGGATCTGCGTAATCAACGGCAGGCGCTGATCAAAGCGCTCGAACTGGTCGATCAAGCTTGGCACGACGAACAGCATCAAGCAGATCACCACCGTAATCGCCACCAAGCTCAGCGCGGCGGGATAGATCATGGCCGTCGTGATCTTGCTGCGCAGCGCATAAGCGCGCTCGAGATACTCGGCGAGCCGGTTAAGAACCTGTCCCAAGCGTCCGGATTGCTCGCCGCCGACGACGGCTGCGCGATAGAGTCCGGAGAAGCTCTTTGGATGCCGCGCCAGCGCATCGGCCAGACGCTGGCCTTCAACCACACCCGCTTGCACGTCGGACACAATCTTACGGGTGACGGCGTCTTCCTGCTGCGCGGCGATCATCGCGAGCGCTTCGTCTATGGGCACTGAGGCATCGACTAGGGTGGCCAATTGGCGTGTCACCAACAGGCGCGCCTTGTGCGAGAGTTTGGCGCCCTTCGAAACGGGGCGATCGGCGCTTCTCGCCGCCGCGCTTGGATCTTCACGCGCGTCGATCTCGACAGGCAGGAGCCGGCGACGCACCAACAGCGCACGCGCCGCTGCTTCGTTGGCGGCATCCAAGCCACCCTTCTTCTGCCGCCCGTCCGGATCGATCGCGAGGTACTGAAAACGCGGCATGGGTGCGCATCACCCTCCCTGGGCGCTCACGGCGCGCATCAGGTCACTCAGCGACGTCACACCGGCCGCGACATTCTTCAGACCACTGCGTACTAGCGGATCGGTATCGCGAAACGCATGCGCGGCCATTTGCTGTTCGGTGGCGCCGGCGTGAATAAGGCGTCGAATTTCGTCATCCACGGCGATGAATTCGTAAAGGCCTATGCGGCCGACATAGCCGGAGCCGCGGCACTGCGGGCAGCCCACGCCCTCATACACAATTGCGTCCGCGGCGTTAATCGAGCGCAACATCGCCACCTCTCGCGGACCGACAACGGCGGGGCGTTTGCACGACGGACAGAGCCGGCGCACCAGACGTTGCGCAACGACCGCACGCAAAGTTGATGCAAGCAGATAGGGCTCGACGCCCATGTCCTTCAAACGCGTAATGGCGCCGACAGCGTCATTGGTGTGGACGGTTGAGAACACCAAGTGTCCGGTCAAGCTCGCTTGCACGGCAATCTGCGCCGTCTCCGGATCGCGGATTTCACCGACCATCACAACGTCTGGATCCTGGCGCAAAATAGCGCGCAAGCCGGCGGCGAAGGTCATGCCGATTTTGGCGCTGACTTGCGTCTGACCGATGCCGTCAATGGCGTACTCGACCGGGTCTTCGACTGTCAGGATGTTGCGCGAGCGATCGTTGAGGAGATTGAGCGCCGCGTAGAGTGTCGTCGTCTTACCGGAACCCGTTGGACCGGTGACGAGAACGATGCCGTTCGGCGTCTCCATCGAAGCCTTGAAGCGCACGAGAAGGTCGGCGCTCATGCCCAGCTGATCGAGGCTCCGCACGCCCTGATCACGATCAAGGAGACGCAGCACCACGCGCTCGCCGTAGCGCGAAGGCAAGGTCGAGACGCGCACATCGACGCCACGCCCGCCCAGGGTGAGCGACATTCGACCGTCCTGCGGCAGCCGTTTCTCGGCAATGTCCAGACGCGCCATCACCTTAATGCGCGAAACCAGGCGCGCGCGCAGCTTTGCCGGCGCCTGCAACACTTCGCGCAGCACGCCGTCGATGCGCAGGCGCACGACCACACCGTGCTCGGCAGGCTCGATATGGATATCAGAGGCGCTTTGGCTGATGGCTTCCGACATAAGGCCGTTGATCAACCGAATGATCGGCGCATCGTCCTGGCTATCGAGAAGGTCCGCCGTGGCCCCGGCTGTATCTGCGAGTGCGTCGAGGTCTGCTTCAAACGATTCCGCGATTGAGCGGGCTGCTTCACTGCTCACCGCGTATTGCTGCGAGAGCGCTTCGTCGAACGCGGTTCCGTCCAACTCGACGACTTCAAACGGCGCGCCAATGACGCGCCGCGCTTCCACCAGCGCCAAAGGATCGGCGCCCTTGCGCAGCCCCACCCGCCAGGGTGGCGCGCTGCTGAGCAACACAACGCCTTGCGATTTTGCGAACGCGTAGTCGAGCCGCGGCGCTGCGGCGCCGGGCGCAGGTGCGGTTTCGCTAAGATTGGCCATGGCCGCTCCGCCCTAGGGCGCCTCCGCCTGCACAGCCGGGGGCGGCACGGGCGCCCGAGCCGCCACGCCGGGGCCGACATCGACCCGCGACATCTCCTCCTGTAGCTGGCGCGCCACCAAAGGATCAAGACCGTCAGCAGCGCGCACAGCGTCATACTGCCGGCGCGTGACATCGGCGGCCTGAGCGCTTGTGTTCACGATCGTCGGTCGCAGGAAAACCATCAGGTTGGTTCGCCGACGCGACGTGCCCTCGCTGCGGAAGAGCCGGCCGGCGAAGGGAATGCGCCGCAAGCCCGGAATCCCGGAATCATTTCGGCTGATCTCGTCTTGTATCAAGCCGCCAAGCACGACGATCTGACCGGCGTCCACCTGAACAACCGTCTGGATTTCGCGGCGATTGGTGATGAGGTCGGTCGAACTGGAGACGATCTGTCCGAAGATACTGGAGACTTCCTGCCGGATCTCGAGCCGAATTGCCCCGCCTTCGCTAATCTGCGGCCGCACTTCCAGCTGCACGCCAACGTCCGCCCGTTCGACCGTGCGGAACTGGTTCTCAAAATTGTCGCTCACCGCCTCCCCGGTGGTGATCGGAATCTGTTGGCCGACGAGGATTGAAGCCTCTTCGTTGTCGAGCGTGAGCACCGATGGCGTCGAGAGCACATTGGACTCACGATCCTCAGCGAGAGCGTTGAGAAGCAGCCCGAAGATCGCGCCTTCGTCATTCTGGCCGCCGCCGCCCAAAAGCAAACCGCGCGAGCCGAGCAGCGAGTTTACCGCTGCTTGACGAAGATCGTCGACAGCATCGCTATCGCCATCGTCCGTGTTCTGAGTCAGCACGGCGCCGGTCAGCGCCAATAAGTTCGGCGCAGTGGCGCCGCCAAAAGCGGTCGAGAGAAACGGCAATGCGTCCTCGCCGCCAACGCCGCTAGCGACGAATTGGAGTCCCAGTTCGCGGGCGAGGTCGTCCGACACCTCGACAATGATGGCTTCGACCAGAACCTGCTCGCGCCGCACGTCGAGTTCGCGAACAACGCCCGCAAGCGCTTCTTGCATGTCCGGATCGGCGCTGATGACGAGCGCGTTGGTGGCGCGGTGGAACGCGATATTAGCGCGCCGATTGGGCGACGATGCAGCGTCCTCGCCCGCGGCGCCACCCGTCAACGATGCGGACATCTGCTGCAGGATCGGCACCACTTCTTCCGCCACCGCGTAGCGCAACGGAATGACTTGGACGGCCGCCTGAAAATCAGCGCGTTGATCGAGTTCGATGATAAGCGGCTGTAACTGATCGAGCGTCTGATTGTCGCCGCGCAGCACCAGCATGTTGCTGCTGGTGACAGGCACGGCCTGGATCATTGATCGGCCTTCTTCCCCGACGGCGCTCGCGAGCGTTTGCGCCACCCGCGCCATCTCGGCAGCCGAGGTGTTGCGCAGCTGAATTGTCCGTATGGCGGAGTTGTCGCGGTCGAGACGAGAGATCGTATCCCGCACGCGGGTTATTGTGCTGCCAAAATCGACAACGACAACAGAATTGCCGCGGCGATTGACCGTCACTTGTCCGCGCTCCGACAGCAGCGGGCGAATGGCGTTAGCAACCGATTCCGCATCGGCGAACCGCAGCGAGAAGACCTGCGAGACGTAAGTATTCTCATTCGGCCCATCACCGGATGCGTAGGGTTCGCGCGCGGCCACTTCGGCGGGGACGATACGATAAGCGCCGCTCGATGTCGGCACCGCGATAAAGCCGTTGACGCGCAGCGTGGACATAAACACGTCCATTAACTCACGCTCGCTCATCGACTCCTGAACCAGGACCGTGACGCGGCCCGATACGCGCGGATCGACAATAAACGTTCTACCCGTCGCGTTGGACACGTCTTCGATGAAGGCGCGGATATCCACCTCCCGCATCGTCACCGAGCCGCTGGCGTTCGGCGGGTTCTGCGGCGCCTCCTGCGCGCGCACGAACGGCGCGAGTAGAGCGGCGCCCGCGAGACCTGCAAGGAGCGCGCGTGCTGTGCGTGCCAAGGGTTTCATGTGCGTTGATCAAGTTCGACGGTGATGCGCACGCGCTCGCCACCGCGCTCGACCATCAGTTCCAGGTGCTGCGAGCGCGCGGCGGCCACGGCTTGCGCGATGTTGGCCGGGCCCACGCCATTCAACGTCAACACGAGATCACCAGCGCGAAGGCCGGCAGCCTCGGCAGCGGGCGGCGGGGCCTGAATGCGCCAACCACGCGCCACGCCATCAGCAAGCTCGACATTGGCAAGTGCCGATGCGAGCCATTGCTGGTCCTGCAGCAACGGAGCCTCCGCTGCCGCGCCCGCCGCATCAGGTGCGGCGGAGAACTGCGCACTAGCGGGCGGAGGCGCCTCGACCGCGGCTGCCGGGATCGCGACCGGCTCATCCGTCGCCGGAGCATTCGCCTGTCCAAGCATAGCGCGTGCGTAGGACTGAACTTCCGCTTGTTCCGGCGCCCCCGGCGCACGTTCGAGACCGAGCATCGCGCGCGCGAACGAGTAACTTGGCGCCGCGGTCATCTCCAGCCGACGTTGCCCACCTTCATACGCAAGCAGAATATAATCGGGATCGACATCAGCAAGCGTCACGCCCTCGGCGATCTCGTCGCCAATAAGAAACGCACGCTCAACGCCCTCACCCAGCAGGAGCATGGCGCCGCTGCGCGAATGGTCTTCGGCAAGACGCACGCCCTTCAGTTCGATGCCGGATACCAGCGCAGCCATAGCGTGCGAAGCGGCGCCACTGCCAACGGCGTGCGGCGCAAATGGAGACTGAACATTGGCGAGATCGAAACTGACGTCCACGCGATCGTCATCGCTGGCGGCGTCAACAGCGCCGGCGCTGCTTGGCGTAAGCACGCTCCAACCCGCTTGCACGCAACCAAGCGCAACGGCCGCCAGCAACATCGCTTCTATGCTCGGACGTACGATGCTCAAGGCGCGCTCGCGAACGCCGCCGGCGTTCACTGAGAGCGGCAACCTTTTCAATCGGCCCATTGAAACCCCCAAACCCCTCGACCCGTTTTTTCCGGGCGCCTTAATTAAGCTTACTCGTAGCGCATTCAGGCCCGCGATCAAAAAAGATTCCGCACAAGTTCAGTAACTTTGCTGATCGAAGAAAGCTGAAAATACGCCTTGAACACGAGCGCTGTCACAAAAACGTCGTGCGCGCGCCAGAGCATCGCTCAAGCGCGCGCACGATCCGTCAGAACTTAGCCGTCAAGCTCACCGAGAAGGTTTGCCCGCGATCGTAGGTGTTTATGTTGGTTCGACCGACGTCGGCAGATTCCTGGTACTCAACGTGTTGTTCAGCGAGCAAGTTGCGCCCGCTGAGACCCAGCGTGAGATCCGTGCCGCCGATTTCAAAGTCCCGGCGATAAACGAGATCCACGTTGACGCCAGGATCTTCGATCACCTCAGGCAGAGAGCCGACGAAGCCCCGCCGTGAAATCCGCTCACTCACCCAACCCACGAGCAAGGTAAGTTGCGAGTATGGCGTGTCGTAGCCGAACTGCAGGTTGGCGATATGCTCCGGCGTGCCCTGCAGCGCCGAGCCGTCGACACCGAACACTGATGCCGCGACCGGCGGGCCATCGAGATCGATCGGATTGGGAATGAGCTGCTCGCCGCCTGAGACTTCCGACGCAGTATAGGTGTAGTTCGCTGCGAACAACCACTGCGCATTGGCGAGGAACGGCACCTCGAAGGGCATTTCGAAACGAGTCCGATACTCGATCTCGGCGCCGTAAAGCAGCGCTTCCGGCGCGTTGATGAATCGCGTTGTTGTCGATGTGCCGTCGCCGCCGAGGAAAACCACTTCCTCGACCGGAGCGATCACCTCTTTGCGGAACGCGCCCAGTGTCAGGAACTGGTTGCGGCCAAAATAGTATTCGAACCGCGCGTCGTAATTGGTGAACTCCGTGTTCACGAGCGTCGGGTTACCCTGGTATATCCGATCGCTTTCTGGGTCCAAGTACGGCGTCAGTGCGAGTTCCCGGAACTGTGGCCGGCCGATGGTCTGCGAGTAGCCGAGCCGCAACTGCATATCCTCGGCGAAGTTCCAGGTCACTGTTGCCGCCGGCAACCAGTATGTTTCCTCGATGGAGACCGGGTCCGCCGGCTGGACTCCGAAGCGATTGCCGGTGCGCACTTCTTCCACCCCGTCCTCGTATCGCACACCAACAGCGACACGAACGAGCGGAAGCACTTCAATGTCCGCAGCCGCATAAGCCGCGTTCACGGTCATCTGCGCTTCATAACGATCATCGCGACCAGTGAGCTCTTCCAATTCAAATCGCGTCGGCTCGATATTGTCCGGTGAGAACAGAAAGTCGGGACGCGCCTGCAGCACGTCTGGCGTCACCGCCAAGGCTGGGCCGGAAAAGCCGAACGACAATTGCTCATATTCCCGCTCGGTGTCCGAGTGGGCGAAGCCCGCGGAGAAAACAGCGTCGCGCTCATTGCTCAGCGCCATTGTGTAAGAGACATCGAGCCCCGCGCTCACCACCTGGTCGGTCAGGTATGAAAAGCGCGTTATATTGCCAGCCTGGCTATCATATTCATAGATTCCACTGAGCGGGATCACATAGTTGATACTGCGCTCATAGGGAGCATCGCGCGTCGACTCGGCGAATGCGGTGCGCCAGTCGACTTGCAGGTCTCCAAATTGATGCTCGCCCGCCAACTGCACCGAAGCGAGTTGGCGCTCGTACCAAGCCGTGCCCTCACGATGAACAGGAAGGGAGATGTTGTCGTTGGTGCCCTCATCGATTTGAGCGTCCTTGCTCGTGCTCCGAATGAGCAGGCCGGTGAGCGCAATTTCATGTGTATCCCAGCCGACACTGGCCGAACCAAACGCATTGGCCACGATGTCCCACGTCGTGCTGATGCTTTGGATTTCTTCCCCGATGTCTCCAGCCGACTGCAGGACACGCTCGGCGCGCTGCGTGCGTACGCTGCTGTCGTAGCCGAACACCCCGACGAGGCCGACATTGAAGGCGCCGAGATCGAATGAGGTTCCCGCAGTCACCTCCCCTTCGAAATCAGGATCAAGATCGTTCGATTGAATCACCGTGAGCGGTGAGTTGGTTAGACTCTCACCAAGGACCTCAAGTTCGTCATCCGAGAAGTTACCGTCGTTGATGCGAAGATTCTGGCCTATCGCCTGCTGCAGCGCGACGGGGATGTCGCGCCGTCCATCGGCAATGCCGCTCCAATCGCTTTCTTCCCCGTAATAGGTGAGTCCGTATTCGCCGGTGGATTCAGTGTTGAACCCAGTGCCGGCCTGAACTGTGAAGAAGGGATCGGTTGGCCGTCTCAACGTGCGTAGGTCAATGATGCCGCCGCCGAACTCACCTGGATAGTTCGGCGAATACGTCTTCTGAACCGTCGCGCCCTCAAGAATGTTCGTCGGAAAGAGGTTCAACGGAACTTGGCGACGCAGCGGTTCGGGACTCGGCAACGGCGAACCGTTGAGCAAGGCGGACGAGTACCGATCGCCCAAGCCGCGGACATACACGTAACGGCCATCGCTATCGACCGAGAGGCCGGTGAGACGCGTCAGCGCCTCTGCCGCGGTGCCATCGCCCTGACGCTCGAGGTCCGCGGCGGTGAGGATCGCGGTGACCTCAGACGTTGCGCGCATAGGCTCGGGGATGTTGCGGCCAAGAACGACAATCTCTTCGTCAGAGTCTTCAGCCGCAGGCTGCGGCGCGTCCTGCGCCATCGCGAGGGACGGCGCAAAGAACATCGTTGTCACAAGCAACAGCTTGTTCAGCGAAAATGGGAACGATCTCATCGTACGTTACCTTGAATAAAATGATGCGGCGGAAGGGACTTCGGGCGGCGGGATCAACCGCCGCCCGAGCCTTGCGATCAGCAGGTAGAGCCGGATTCCAATCCGCAGCTCCACACGCGCCACCAAGTGTCAGCGGCGCTTTGAACCGCGCCGATATAGTTGGTGGACGTGAAGAACGGATTCACCGTCGCGGGATCGAGAGCCGGGCGCGTATTCTCGGCCGATCCGTTGATGAATGGCCGTCCGCCAGACGCCGCCGGCGTCAAGGTGTTTGCAACGGCGGTGCTGACGTTAGTGCCAGCCGCGATCGCGCTGATGCCAGCGGCATTATTTGCAGCTGGGCAGTCGAACAAGATCGAGTTCAGCACCGGAAGCGGGGCGGCCGAGTCGGCCGCGAGGCACTGGCTGGCGCCCGCTACCACGCCGTTGATCAGACGCGCCGTGGCGCCCGGCGTTCCGCCGGAGTTGTTGAACGAGAGGCCGTTGCCGGTGCCCGCGCTCGCCCCGGAAGGAACGCCAACGAACGTAAAGTTGGCGATGGTCGGGTTCGTTTGCAGCGAACCGCCGCTGCTGACGCCGGCGTGGTTGCTGCACTCGATCAGACGGTCCGGCTGCGTCGAGGAGACGCCGCTCAGCGTGCTCGATTGAATGCCGAGCAGGAACTGCACCATGCCGTTCCAGCCGTCATCGCAATCGAAGGTGTCGTCGAGTTCGCCCGTCAAGATCACGTACTTGAGGTTGACCGTGCCGCCGAAGATCTCGATGCCGTCGTCGCCATTATTGTGCACTTGCACGTACTCGATTTCCGTGCCCGAGCCGACGCCGCCCAGCGTGATGCCGTTGAGATCGTCGCCGGACACAGCGTTCGGCAGAACCGCGCCCGCATAGCGGACTTGCACGTAGTTGAGCCGTCCGCTGCTGTCGTTCGGCGTGGCGCCGCCGTAGAGGGCGTTAGAGCCGGTCGCCGCCAACACGCCGTCGATCGGCGATTGGCACCCCACCGAACCTTGCGTCACAGCCGTTGAGCAACGGCGGATCGGAGCACGGCCGAGAATGATAAGGCCACCCCACTCGCGCGTCGCGTTTACAGGGTTGAGCTGCGCACCCGTAACATCGTCGACGGAGGTCACGATGACCGGCGCCGAACGCGTTCCGTTGGCGAAGATGCGCGACCCGCGGTTAACGATCAGGATGTCAGCGTTGCTCGCACCGACCAGGGTCACGCCCGGATCGATCACGAGGTCCGCAGCCGAACCACCAGTTCCATCACCGCCTCGATCAACCCCGATATCAACGCGACCGGTGATTTGGTAGATGTTGCCGGCAGTGAGACGAACCGTGCCGCTGGCGGTAACGCCGGACAGTGTGCAGCGGCGTTGACCGGCGAGCGTGCCGTTCTCCGTCGTGCCGGTTGGGCAGGATGCAGCGGCGAACAGAGTGCCCGGAACGGTCCAACCGGCGGCCCAGTTAGAGGCCGGGGTCTCGGTGTCTGAGAAGGCGCCGACATAGTTCGCAGAGTCGAAGAACGGATCGATCGTCGCTGGATCAACCGAGGGATGAGCGATCTCGTTCGGGCCAGGCAGAACGCCGCCAAGTGTCGAAGGGACATTCGTGGTGACGTTAGTGCCAGCCGCGATCGCGTTGTTGCCAGCGGCATTATTTGCAGCTGGGCAGTCGAACAGGATCGAGGTCAGCACCGGGAGTGGGGCGGCCGAGTCCGCCGCGAGGCACTGGCTGGCGCCCGTGACCACGCCATTGATCAGACGCGCCGTGGCGCCCGGCGTGCCGCCGGAGTTGTTAAACGAGAGACCGTTGCCGGTACCCGCGCTCGCCCCGGCAGGAACGCCAATCATGGTGAAGTTGGCGATGGTCGGGTTGGTTTGCAGTGAACCGCCGCTGCTGACGCCGGCGTGGTTGCTGCACTCGATCAGACGGTCCGGCTGCGTCGACGAGACCCCCGAAAGCGTTGCCGATTGGCGGGCCACCAGAAACTGCACACGACCGTTCCAACCGTCGTCGCAATCGAAGGTGTCATCGAGCTCGCCCGTGAGCACGATGTGCTTCAGATTGACTGTGCCGCCGAAGATTTCGATGCCGTCGTCGCCATTATTGTGAACTTGCACGTACTCGATTTCCGTGCCCGAGCCGACGCCGCCCAGCGTGATGCCGTTGAGATCGTCGCCGGACACAGCGTTCGGCAGAACCGCGCCCGCATAGCGGACTTGCACGAATTCGAGCTTGCCGCTGTTGTCCGTTGGTGTAGCGCCGCCATAGAGCGCGTTAGAGCCGGTGGCCGCCAACACGCCGTCGATTGGCGATTGGCAGTCGACCGAGCCTTGCGTGACAGCCGTTGAGCAACGGCGGATCGGCGCGCGGCCGAGGATGATAACGCCACCCCACTGACGCGTGCTCGTGTTGGGGTCGTTGAGGCCCTGGATGTCAGCTTGGCTGGTGAAGACGATCGGTTGACCGACCGAACCGTCAGCGACGATGCGTGAGCCGCGATTGACGATAAGAATGTCGGCGTTTGTCGCGCCAAACAGAGTCACGCCTTCCGCGATTGTAAGGGTCGCAGCCTGACCGCCGACTTGGTTGCCCGAGCCGCCAAGGTCACGGCCGATATCAACGCGACCGGAGATCCGATAAACGACGTCGGTAAGGCGTGGCAACGTGATGTTCGTAAGAATCGCGCCGGCCAATTGGCAGACCGTGAGGGCGCCAAGCGCACCGGCATTGGTGGTGCCAGTCGGGCAAGAGGCGCTGCCGCCGCCGCCACCACCACCACCGCCACCACCGCCGCCCCCGCCTGGGGGCGTGCCCGGATTGGTTGCGCCTGGTGAAGCGATGCTTGAGCCGCCGCCGCTACACGCCGCGACGCCAAGGGCGCATGCAAGCGCAATGGCGCGCAGTAAATTTCGAGATCTCATCGAAGCCCCCACGTGGACAATACAAATTACGCGTGAGGACGCACCGTCGGGCTCCCCACCATGGGGTGCTTTAGGCTTCGGGATTAACCCTTTGATGGCACTTAGTTTACGCTTTTATGACGCGGCCCATCGCGTCCGAGCTTGTGGCAAATTCGTCTCTTGTGAGTAAGCGGCGGAGTTCCGCAAAGGCGCCCTATTGAGCGCTGTGATATCAGCGCGCGTCACTAACTCGTCATCTCCAATCCGTAGAGAGAGCCAATCTCAAGCGAAGGGCAGCGCAGCATGAAGGCGTCATTGAAACTCACGGCGGCCAGCGCCTTGGTCGCGCTCAGTGCATGCGCAAGTTCGAACGCGACACCACAACCGATCGCGGTGCTCACGCCACCCCAGATCAGTGACCCCTATTTTGTCGCCGCCTCAGAGCGCTTGGCTCAGACACCGAGCACCGAGCGCACGCGCAACGTGATCATCTTCATCGGCGACGGCATGGGCGTCAGCACCGTAACGGCAGCCCGTATATTTGCGGGTCAACGCGCCGGGCGTGACGGCGAGAGCAACCAGCTCACTATGGATACCTTTCCGCACACCGCGCTATCGCGCACTTATGGCAATGACGCGCAGGTGTCCGACAGCGCGCCGACCGCCACCGCGCTCCTCTCCGGCGTAAAGGCCAATAATGGCGTCATCGGGCTGACCAGCGCGGCGCCGCCAGAGCAGTGCGATGGATCGCAGGCCCACATCTCGCAATCTCTGTTCGAAATGGCTGAAGCACATGGCCTCGCCACCGGCATCGTCTCTACGGCGCGCATCACGCACGCGACGCCGGCCGCCGCCTATGCGCACACGGCCAATCGCGATTGGGAGAACGACGCCGTCGCGGCCAGTTCGGGGGGCCAGGCGTGCATCGATATCGCACGTCAATTGGTGGACTGGTCTGCGGGTGACGGTTTCGAGATCGCCCTTGGCGGCGGTCGAGCGAACTTCCTGCCAAACACCAGCGCCGACCCCGAACACCAGGCCCTGACCGGGGCCCGGGCGGACGGTCGTGACCTCATCGCGGAATGGACGCGCGGCTCCGGGCGCGCCTTCGTCTGGAACGCCGAGCAACTGGCGGGCGTCGATCCCAACGCACAAGTGCTGGGCCTCTTCTCCCCCTCGCACATGGCCTATGAGAATGATCGCGCGCGCGATCCGGGCGGCGAACCCTCAATCGCCGCAATGACCGCGGCAGCGATCGAGCGGCTCGCGCGCGAGGACGCTGGCTATGTTCTCATGATTGAAGGCGGCCGCATCGATCATGCTCACCATGGCGGTCAAGCCGCCCAAGCCCTTTCCGAGACGGTCGCGTTCGACGAGGCGGTGCGTACAGCGCTTGAGATGACGAGTCGTGAAGACACGCTGATCATCGTCACGGCCGACCATAGCCACGTCTTCACGATCGCCGGCTACCCCCAGCGCGGCAATCCTATTCTGGGCTTGGCAGGCACAGAGGCCGGCCCATATCGCGCGGCGGACGGCCTGCCCTACACGACGCTCGGCTACGCCAATGGTCCTGGCGCCGTGTTCGCCCCTTCGACGGAGGGGCAGTCGCCAGCGGCGGTGCAGCGACCGGATCTCACCGGCGTCGACACCACAACGCCGGGCTATCGCGTGCAAGCTTTAGTGCCCATGGAGTCTGAAACCCATGCGGGTGAGGACGTCGCCATTTACGCATGGGGACCGACGGACGACACCGTGGCCGGGACGCTAGAGCAAAACATGGTGTTCCACATCATGGCGCGCGCGCTGGGGTTTGAGTGGGCCGCGGGGACCATCGAGTAGTCGGTCGTCTTGACGCTCACGAGAGTCTTTGATCTGCGATCGGCAGCTGTCTTGTGCGCTCTTCGCGCTTGGCGACGCTAACCGCGTGCGCCGTTGAGCTGCAGGAGGCGGAGGTTCAGCATCGCGGCCACGCTGACCCAAGCCAGGTATGGTGCGAGCAAGAGTGCTGCGGTGGTGCTGATCGGCGCGAAGACCGCAATCAGGGCGGCGATCGTCAACCATAGACACACGACTTCAGCCATCGCCCAATCGAGGCGCTTCAATCCAAAGAATAGAAACGACCAAGCGGCGTTCACGAGCAAATGCACAGCAAAGAGCGCAAGCGCCGGCCAAGCCGATAGTCCCGCCGTTTCCCACACCAGCCAACCCGACACCGCGATCGCGCAAAACAGCACCGACCATACGACCGGAAACGCCCAATTGGGCGGCGTCCATTTGGGCTTGCGAAGGTTGGCGTACCAAACGCCCGGGCGGAACACCGCGCCTGTAGACGCCGCGGCGAAGCTCGCGACGAAAAAAACCGCCAGGGCAACCACCGAGGACGAAATCATGGCGTTCACTGGCCTTTAGCGCGACGCACGCGCACGCGACAATCTATGAAGCATGCTTCCTGAAGTCCACGCGCAGCGGCGGCGTCGAACCCTTATGATCCCACAGCGCCTGTTGGTTCGTACTCAATGACATGAAGTTCCTCTGGACTGCGTTTTTCCTTGTTGGGTTGATTATGGCTGCGCCATCGGCACATGCGGTTGAAGAGCCGCGCTGGACTTTGGTTTACGAGGACGGCCCGTTCCAAGTTCGCGACTACGCCGCAACCATCGTTGCCGAGACCGAGATTGAAGGCGATCGCGGCGCGGCGATCAACGAAGGTTTTCGGCGGCTGGCGCGGTTCATCTTTGGCGGCAACGTGCCAAACCAAGAGATCGCCATGACCGCCCCGGTCACGCAGCGCCCCGCTGGCCAACGCATCGCCATGACGGCGCCAGTGATTCAGGCCGCTTCCGGGGCGCGTTGGGTGGTGACATTCTACATGCCGCCGGGCTCCAACATTTCAGATATGCCCCGCCCCCTCGACGCCAGCGTCGTCGTACGAGAGCAACCGCGGCGTAGGGTCGCCGTGCTGCGCTTCACTGGGCTCAGTGGCGAAAGCAATCTCGCGCGCCATGTCGAAGAGCTGCGCCAACGCATCGCCGCACGCGGCGAAGTGGCGACTGGCTCCGCGACTTACGCATTCTACAATCCGCCCTGGACGCTTCCCTGGATGCGCCGCAACGAAGTTATGCTGGAACTCGCCGTCTGATGCCTGCGCCCGAGCTTACCGTCTGGTTTGACGGCGATTGTCCGCTTTGCCGGCGCGAGATCAGCCTGATGCGCCGGCTCGATCGTCGCGGCGTCATCCATTTCGTCGATGTCGCCGGCGATGCAACAAGCTGTCCGATAGATCGAAGCGAATTGCTGGCGCGTTTCCATGCGCGCGAGCGCGACGGCGCCTTGCTTTCGGGTGCGGCGGCGTTCGCGGCGATGTGGCGGGCTGTGCCCGTCCTGCGTCCGCTTGGAATACTGGCGCGTTGGCCGCCAGCTTTGGCGTTGCTCGAAGTGGTTTATCGAGGCTTTCTCCGGCTTCGCCCGACGCTGCAGCGCGCTCTTCAGCCGCGTCAGCCGGCCGCGATACCGCCGCAGCCACGCTCATAGTGGCGTTCTCTATACAAGAGTTCCCCAAAACCGATTAGCCCGCGCGCGCGCGAGGGGCTACGACCGCCTTCAGGAGGACTCCCCTATGGCCGACGGAACAGACTCAAAATGCCCGGTGCCGCATTCGCGCGGCAGACTGAATCGCGATTGGTGGCCTAATCAGGTCAATGTCAGTGTTCTTCACCAGAACAACCCTGAATCCGACCCGATGGGTAAGGGCTTCAACTACGCCAAGGAATTCGAAAGCCTCGACCTGGACGCCGTCGTCGCCGATCTGCGCGCGCTGATGACTGACAGCCAGGATTGGTGGCCGGCGGACTATGGCCATTACGGCCCCTTCTTCATCCGCATGTCATGGCACGCGGCCGGCACCTATCGCGTCGGCGATGGTCGCGGCGGCGGCGGGCGTGGTCAGCAGCGCTTTGCGCCGCTCAACTCGTGGCCGGACAACGGCAACCTCGATAAAGCGCGCCGCCTGCTCTGGCCGATCAAAGAGAAGTACGGCGCGAAGCTTTCGTGGGCCGATCTGCTCATCCTCACCGGCAACGTCGCGATCGAATCGATGGGCGGCCCGGTGTTCGGCTTCGGCGGCGGCCGCGCTGATACATGGGAGCCGGAAAACCAAGTGAACTGGGGCGCTGAAGAAGCCTGGCTCGCCGACAGCAAAGCGCCGAACAGCCGCTACACGGGTGAGCGCGAATTGCACGGCGATCTCGGCGCGGTGCAAATGGGCCTCATCTACGTCAACCCGGAAGGCCCGGACGGCAATCCCGATCCCGTCGCCTCGGCGCGCGACATTCGTGAGACCTTCGCCCGCATGGCGATGAACGACGAAGAGACCGTCGCCCTCGTCGCTGGCGGCCACACCTTCGGCAAAGCCCACGGTGCGGGCCCCGCGTCGCACGTCGGCAAGGAGCCAGAAGGCGCGGAGCTCGAAAACATGGGCCTCGGCTGGCTCTCGACCTTCGAAAGCGGCATGGCCGGCCACACCATCACCTCCGGAATCGAAGGCGCGTGGAAGCCCAATCCCACCAAGTGGGACATGGGCTATTTCGACACGCTGTTCGGCTTCGAATGGGAGCTGACCAAGAGCCCGGCCGGCGCGCATCAGTGGAAGCCGAAGGGCGACGCTGGCCGCAATGTCGAAGACGCGTTCGATCCGAACATCAAGCACCAGCCGATGATGACGACGGCTGACCTCGCGTTGCGCATGGACCCGGCTTACGAGAAAATCTCGCGCCGCTTCCACGCTAATCCGGCCGAGTTCGCCGACGCGTTCGCACGCGCTTGGTTCAAGCTCACGCACCGCGATATGGGGCCGAAGCTTCTCTACAAGGGCAAGCTTGTCCCGAAAGAGACGGTGATTTGGCAAGACCCGATCTCGGGCCCGCCGAGCACGATCGATGCGAACGACGCCGAGGCTCTGAAAGCGAAAATCCTCGCGACCGGCCTTTCGGTGCAGCAACTCGCTTCGGCGGCTTGGGCGTCAGCCTCGACCTTCCGCAGCTCCGACAAACGCGGCGGCGCCAATGGCGCGCGCGTCCGCTTGGCGCCGCAGAAGGATTGGCCGGTCAACAAGCCGGCCGAACTAGCGAAAGTGATCTCTGCTCTCGAAGGCATCCAAAAGGACTTCAACGGCGCGCTGCTGAGCAAGAAGAAGGTCTCGATCGCTGACCTGATCGTGCTTGCCGGCAATGCGGCTGTCGAGAAAGCGGCGAAGGCTGGCGGCTTTAATGTGAAGGTGCCCTTCACGCCTGGCCGTGGCGACGCGACGCAAGAAGAAACGGAAGTCCACTCCTTCGAATTCCTCAATCCGAAGTCCGACGGCTTCCGCAACTATGTGCGCAAGCCGATCATGACGGCGGAAGAGCATCTGATCGACCGCGCGCAATTGCTCGAACTGACGGCGCCGGAACTGACGGTGCTGATCGGCGGCCTGCGCGTGCTGCAAGTCGGCGACGATAAGCTCGGCGTGCTCACCAACCGCCCCGGCACGTTGTCGAACGACTTCTTCGTCAACCTGCTCGACATGGGCGTGAAGTGGAAGGGCATCGACGGTTCGCAAGAAGTGTTCGAAGGCCGCGACCGCAAGACCGACCAAGTGAAGTGGACCGGCACCCGCGCCGATCTCATCTTCGGCTCGCACAGCCAATTGCGCGCGCTGGCCGAAGTGTACGGCGCGTCCGACGGCAAAGAGAAGTTCGTGAAGGATTTCGTCGCCGCATGGACGAAGGTCATGGAGCTCGATCGGTTTGACGTGAAAAAGTGATTTGAGCGCTAAAGAGGATGAAAAGACGGGGCGGCGCTGGAGACAGCGTCGCCCTTCTTTCTGGGCATTCGGACGCCGCAAACGTTGTTAAGGCGGCGTCAACCGCGTTTGGGCTCGCGTATGTGATCGCACCTCTGTACGGTTCCGCACATGAGCAAAGATCCGAGACTTCCGCGGCTACCGCCTTTCTCGGAGCAAACCAAATCCTTGTTTGATCTCAAGCGTTGCCATGTTTGTGGTCAGCACTTCGACACGCGGGACAGGGAACATGCTTCTCACCACACGCCCGAGCCGCATCAACCGCTGCTGAAAACATAAGGCGCCGGCGCCGCGGGCTCAGCCCATCAAGCGCTCATACTCAGCCTCAGGCACGCCGTATAGCGAACCAGCGAGCACAACCAGGCCCTTGCGATTGACGATCCGGATGACTCCGCGTCCTCCACGAATGAGCCCCTCGCCTTCCAGCGTATGCAGCGCATCGGTGACGCCCGCGCGGCGCACGCCAAGCATGACGGCGATAAACTCATGTGTGAGGACCAATTCATTGCCATCTTGGCGGTCGTGCACCATCAGCAGCCAGCGCGCCAGACGGCTGTCGACCGTGGCCTTGCCGTTTGCGAACGCGGTTTGCGCGATTTGCACCATGAGAACGTGCGCGAAGCGGTCGAGGCGCAAACGCGGTGTTTTGCTAGTCTCCATCGCCTGACGCAGGTTTTTCACGCTGATGCGATAGGCGCTGCCAGCCATCTGCACGTATGAATCATGCGGTGAACGATCATTGCCCAGCGCAACGGCCGTGGCCGAGACGCCCTCGCGTCCGATTAAGCCGACCTCGATCTGATCATCGCCCGACTTCACGACCACCGAGATGATTCCGCTTTCGGGGAAGTATGCGTGCTCGATCCGTTTGTTGGCCTTCTCGATCGGCTGCCCGAGTTCAAGCTCGACCAAATCCAATAGCGGTAAGATCAGCGCACGGTCCGACTTGCTCAAGGCGAGCAGAATTCGATTCTGATACTTTTGGACTGACATGGCTCCATCCTGAAGGGGCAAGAGCTCAACAATCTCCCAGCCGCTCGCGCCCGAGGCGTAGCGAACGATACCCGTGACTTGGGCTGTACCACCGCCACTTCAATGCCGCTGACTGCGTACGGATACGGACGGACGCTTCGGCAGCGCTCTGGAGACCACTTGCAACCCTAGAAAGCTGCGTTATTTTTACCGCTGCCAGGCCGGGCCCCTCTGGCGGTTCTCATGAACCGTGATGTCGGACTGGAGGATTGCGAGTGAGGATGCGCTTCGGCGCCGCCCACGATCCAGGCCCGGTACGCGCTTCGCCCGCAATTCTTTGACTCTGATCCGATGGAGCAAAGCGATATGGCGCAAGAGGTTTACCACCCGCCCCCCGACACCAACACACGCGCGCGCACGCGTTAACGATTTCACCTGATCGATCAACTTTGACCGGCCGCCCGCACGGGCGCCGGCCTACGGCTTTGTGAGCGGGGCTCAAATGGAATTTCTTCTCAGTGAATATGCTGGCCAGCCGGTTTGGCTTTGGTTCAGCTTTCTAAGCGTGATTGGCTTTCTGCTGTGGCTCGATCTCGGCCTCATCAACAAAAGCGACAGCGTCATCTCGCCGGCCAAGAGCGCGATGATGTGGGCGGGCTTTGCTTCGCTCGCGGTTTTGTTCGGCCTCTATGTGGCGTTCGTCTACCAGCCTGATCCGCAATACTATCTCTCGCCCGACAATCTGAACCAGCAAGCCGTGATCCAATATTTCACCGGCTATCTGCTGGAGACGGCGCTCGCGTTCGACAACATCTTCGTCATCTCGCTGATCTTCACCTATTTCGCCGTGCCGCGCGAGTATCAGCACCGCGTGCTATTCTGGGGGATCATCGGCGCCATCGTGTTTCGCGCCATCTTCATCTCCGCCGGCGCGGCTGTGGTGAACTCATGGACGTGGGTGCTCTACTTCTTCGCCGCGTTCCTGATCTGGACAGGCTGGCGCATGCTTGGCAGCGGCGGCGCGCATGAAATGAAGCTTGAGGACAATTCGCTGCTCAAGTTCGTTCGCCGCCACATGAAGGTGACCGACCGGATCGAGAACCACAATTTCTTCGTCAAGCAAACCGATCCGAAAACCGGCCGCCTCGCGACCTACGCCACGCCGCTTTTCCTGGCGCTGATCATGGTGGAAGCCGCCGATATCGTGTTCGCGGTGGACTCGGTGCCGGCGATCTTTGCTGTCACCCGCGATCCGTTCATCGTCTACACATCGAACATCTTCGCCATTCTCGGCTTGCGTTCGATGTACTTTATGCTCGCAGCGGCGGTGGAGCGGTTTGCCTACCTCAAATACGGGCTCTCGCTTGTGCTGGTGCTGATCGGTGTGAAGATCATCTGGAACTTCGGCTTGTCGAAGGAGCTCGGATGGCTGCCTTATCTTGAGCCGCATTGGGCGCTGATGGGCACGCTGGGCCTCATCGGCGGCGCCATCCTCTACTCGCTCTACCGCACGCGCGCACGACCGAGCTAAACTGCAAGCACAAACAAAAACGGCGGCGTCTCGCGACGCCGCCGTTCCGTTTGTCGTTCGTTTAGGTTTAGACGCGCGTCAGACGGGACGCCACGAGTCCGGCGATGATCACGGCCGCGTAGCACGCATACATGAGCGACGCGAACGAAGCGCCGAGCGATGGATCGATGTCAGGAAACACCAGCGTGAACGAATTGATCTGGTAGATGCCGATCAGCAAGCCCGGCAACGCCATGATCGACGCCGCTTCGGCGCGGTCGGTCTGCTCGACCTTCAGCACGATCAACAGCAGATACGTGATCGCCAGCATCGCTGCCGGCAGAATCAAGAACATCCAGGTCACGCCATCGCGACCCGGCAGGAAAACCTCGCCGCCGACGAATCGAAACGTCAGGGCAACGATAATCCAAAGAACAAAACCAACAATCATCCAACGCGCTATCATGAATTCCCCCTCTGAGAGCGCGCTAAGTGAAGCATAAGTTAGGAGGGTTTGCGACCCCCGGCGCGTGCCCGGCGGGCTCATTTCCGGGGAGCGATGGGCCAATCCATTCGCCCAATACGCGACACCGCCAGCGGGCGGCGCCGTTTGCGGGCTGTGCCCGCTCAGGTGCTGATCGGCGCGGCAAAAACGGCCCAGCGACCGCACGCCGCGCTCTGATGTGTCCGATGCCGCACTCCCAACTCGTACAAAGTTCTATATTCAGAGTTGCACCCGGAGACGGTCGAGGAGAAGGCCATGGAATGGGACGCGCTGCTGCTGTCTCGCCTGCAGTTTGCTTTCACGATCGGCTTCCACATTATCTTCCCGGCCTTCACGATCGGGTTGGCGTCGTTCCTCGCCGTGTGTGAGGGGCTGTGGCTTTTCACCAAGAAGCCGCTGTTCAAAAATCTCTATCTCTTCTGGGTCAAAATCTTTGCGCTGTCGTTCGGCATGGGCGTCGTTTCCGGCGTCGTCATGTCCTACCAGTTCGGCACCAATTGGAGTTTGTTCTCCTCGATCACCGGCAGCGTCATCGGGCCTTTGCTCGCCTACGAAGTGCTAACCGCGTTTTTCCTCGAGGCATCCTTTCTCGGCATCATGCTGTTCGGCTGGAAGCGCGTTGGCCCGGGCCTGCACTTCTTCTCCACCTGCATGGTCGCGATCGGCACGCTGATGAGCGCGTTCTGGATTCTCGCCGCCAATTCCTGGATGCAGACACCGCAAGGCTGGGAATGGGCCGAAGACGGCACCATGATCGCGACAAGCTTTGTCGAAGTGATCTTCAATCCATCGCTGCCAAGCCGCTTCGCCCATATGGTCCTTGCGGCGTATCTCACGACGGCGATGGTCATCGCCGGGGCCTCGGCGTTTGCGCTCCTGAAGAACAAGGCGTTGCCCGAGAGCCGCACCGCTTTGCGCATGGCGATCCTGATGATGGCGATCGTCGCGCCCTTGCAGCTGGTGGTCGGCCATGAGAGCGGCGAGGTCGCGCACGAATACCAGCCGGCCAAAGTCGCGGCCATGGAGGGTTGGTGGACGACGCAACCGCGTCAACCTACCCACCTGTTCGCTTGGCCCGACGAGGCAAACGAAACCAACCATTTCGAACTCAGCGTGCCCGGCATGGGATCCTGGTTCGTCGCCGGCGATCCAGACGCGACATTGCAAGGGCTAGATGCTTTCGCGCCGGAAGATCGCCCGCCTGTATGGATCACCTTTTGGGCCTTCCGCGTCATGGTGGGCATGGGTTTGATCATGATCGCGCTTGGCGTTTGGGGCGCAGGCGCCTGGGCGCTGAAACGCGTCGACCAAGCGCATTGGTATCATCGCGCCCTGGTGCTTGCTGGGCCGAGCGGCTTTATCGCTGTGCTGGCCGGATGGATCACCGCGGAAGTCGGGCGCCAGCCTTATGTCGTCTACGGCGTGCTGCGCACAGCCGACGCTGTCTCGCCTGTAAGCGCCGCCTCCGTTGCGACCTCGCTCATGTTCTTCGTCATCGTCTACGCCATCGTGTTCAGCGCCGGCGCGCTCTACATTCTGCGGCTCATGGCAAAGGGCCCCGATAGCCACGAAGCGCCGCCACAAGATACCAACGAACCGCCCGGCACGCCCATGGGCGCCGGCGTGCAGGAGGCGTGACATGGTGCGCACCGGGACCGCGCGTCTTCAGACGCGCATCAGCACAAGCCTTTCGAGTCCAGCGCCACGTGCGGGTCTGAAGACCCGCGGTCCAAGGGAGGCGTGACATGGTGTTCGGCACAGAACTCTCCATGATCTGGGCGGTCCTGATCGCGGTCGCGGTTTTTCTCTATGTCGCGCTCGACGGTTTCGACCTCGGCGTCGGCATTCTCTTCCCGTTCGCCAAGGACGCGCGCGAGCGCGACCACATGCAGGCCGCTATCGCGCCGGTGTGGGACGGCAACGAGACATGGCTCGTGCTCGGCGGCGGCGGTTTGTTCGCGGCGTTTCCGAAAGCCTATGCGGCGCTAATGCCCGCGCTCTATGCGCCGATCATTTTGATGCTGCTGGCGCTCGTCTTCCGCGGCGTCGCGTTCGAGTTTCGCCATCACGGCCGCGGCCGCGGCAAGCAATGGTGGACGATCGCGTTTGCTGGCGGCTCGCTGGTCGCGACGATCGCTCAAGGCCTCGTGCTCGGCGGCTTCATTCAGGGCGTTACTTTGGTGGACGGCCAATTCGCCGGAGGCTCGCTCGATTGGCTGACGCCGTTTTCACTGCTCGTCGCAGCCTCGCTCGTCGCCGGCTATGCGCTGCTCGGCGGCTGCTGGCTCGTGTTCAAGACTGAAGGCGAATTGTTCGAGCGCGCGCGTGGGTGGGTGAAGCGCTTGGCGCTGATCACCGCGCTCGCCATGTTCGCCGTCAGCCTCGCCACGCTCAGCGTCGATCCACGCGTCACCGCGCGCTGGGGCCTGACCATGACCAGCGTCGATTGGCCGACCTTCATCAAGCTCGCGCCACTGCCGGTGCTTGCCGCCGCTATCTGTTACCTGCTCTGGCGCGGCGCCGATCAGCGCCGTCACTTGACGCCGTATCTGTTCGCGGTCGGCCTTTTCCTGATCGGCTATATCGGCCTCGCCGTCAGCCTCTTCCCCTACATCGTGCCGTTCGCAATGACGCCCGCCGACGCCGCCGCCGCCGACAACGCGCTTTCGCTCATGCTGTGGGGCGCGGTCCCGATGCTACCGATCATCTTGGGCTACACGGCTTATGTGTACTGGGTATTCCGCGCCAAGGTGGACGACGATGCTGCCTACCATTGAAGGCCCGCCCGAAGACGGCGAGGCGCCGCGCCCCTTGGGCAAGCGCCTCTTCTGGTTCGCGCTGCTTTGGATCGGCAGCTTGGCCGCGGTCGCCGCCGTCGCTTATACGCTGCGCGCCTTCATCCTCTGAGCCGGTTCATCCGTTTGCACTTGGCCCGCCGCGCTTCTCCTGATTGAGTGGCCGCTCGTCATTCAGGGAACGGACATGCGGAACAGATTGCCACGCGCGCTGAGCGGCGCTCTTTTGGGGCTGTTGCTCGCCGGCGCCAGCGCCAGCGCACAAGACGCCCCGCGCGATCCGAACTTCGGCCGCGGCGAGCGCGTATCTGGCCAAAACTTCGCCACCCGCTCCCCTGTGATCGCACCACACGGCGCCGCCGCCACCGCACATCCGCTCGCCACACAAACCGCGATCGACGTACTCCGCGCAGGCGGCACCGCCATCGACGCCGCCATCGCCGCCAATGCGATGCTCGGCCTGGTCGAGCCCACCGGCAACGGCATTGGCGGCGACATCTTCGTCATCGTCTGGGATCCGGAGACGCAGCGTCTCTACGGCTATAACGGCTCCGGCCGTACGCCGCGCGGCATGTCGCTAGCGGAAATGCGCCGTGAAGCACGCCGTCGCGGCAATCCAAATGCAGTGCCGAGCTTCGGCGCAGCCAGCGTGAGCGTGCCCGGCACGGTGGATGGCTGGTTCGCTTTGCACGAACGCTTTGGCCGCACGCCGATGGCCGATCTGCTTGCGCCTACTATACGTTACGCGCGCGAAGGCGCGCCGATTCCGCAGACGATTGCGATGTATTGGGCCAACAATCGCCGGCGGCTTGAAACAGAGTTTAACGCCGGTCGACTGCAAGAAGTCGATAACGCGCGCGCGCTCTATTTCTGCCAGGAGAACTGCGAGCCCTTGCGGCAAATGCCGGACGGACACGGTCTCTTTCGCAACCCGGACCTGGCGAACACGCTGGAACTGATCGGACGCGATGGACGAGACGCCTATTATCGCGGCCCAGTCGCGCGCACGATCGACGCTTACATGCGCCGGATCGGCGGCTGGCTGCGTTATGACGATCTCGCGCGGCATCAAGGCGAATGGATCGATCCGGTCTGCGCGCCGTATCGCAGCGTTGAAGTGTGCGAGCTGCCGCCGAACAGCCAGGGCGTCGTCGCGCTGCAAACGCTGCGTATCCTGGAGAGCTTCAACTTGCGCGAGATGGGCTTCCTCACGCCGGACTCCCTGCACGCGCAAATCGAAGCGACCCGTCTCGCCTTCGCCGATCGCGCGCAATTCTATGGCGACCCGGCGTTCACTGGCTTCGATGTGCAAAACCTGCTCGCGGACGAATACACAGCCCAGCGCCGCGCCATGATCGACATGGCCCGCGCCATGCCGCCGCCGCCGCACGCCGAGCTACGCATTGACGGCGACACCACGTACCTCACCACCGCCGATGCCAACGGCATGATGGTGTCACTTATTCAATCCAACTATCGCGGCATGGGCTCGGGCCTGGTGCCCGATGGCTTAGGCTTCATGCTGCAAGACCGGGCCGAGCTCTTCTCACTCGAAAGCGGCCATCCCAACGTCTATGCGCCTGGCCGGCGCCCGTTCCAGACCATCATCCCCGCCTTCGCGCTGCGCGACGGCCAGCCATGGCTCGCCTTCGGCGTGATGGGCGGCGACATGCAGCCGCAAGGCCACGTGCAGATCATCGTCAACCTCGTCGACTACGATCTCGATCTGCAAGCCGCAGGCGATGCCGCGCGCTATCGCTTCTATGGCGGCGCCGAGCCCACCGGTGATGAGCCAGATGGCACAGGCTTCGTCGCGATGGAAAACGGCATTCTCCCAGACGTGCGCGCCGAACTCGAACGCCGCGGCCATCGCATCAGGCCCGCGGATGGCTCATTCGGCGGCTATCAAGCGATCATGCGCCATCCGAACGGCGTCTACGAAGTCGCCACCGAAATGCGGAAGGACGGAAGCGCGGGCGGGTACTAAAAACTCCCCCTCCCCTCGAGGGGAGGGGGTTGGGG